>Ga0256407_10000045_pt1 | contig 289667 bp, 229 predicted proteins | sample RumenRJG_04DNA_FD_193489 | JGI IMG/M metagenome (GOLD analysis project Ga0256407, IMG submission 193489) | Bovine rumen microbial communities from Lethbridge, Alberta, Canada - RJG_04 | ecosystem: Host-associated > Mammals > Digestive system > Stomach > Rumen | place: Canada: Alberta... | reverse complement strand
CCTTTGTAAGAGTATCATACTCGCGGTTGTTCTTTACCTCGTCAAGCTGACGGTTGTAACGCTCAACACTTGCCTTAGCCTCCTCAATGTCGGCACGGCGCTGCATGATAGCCTGCTCGTAGTCGTTGATGTCACGCTGAATCTTGTCCAGACGAACATTAAGACCTTCCACCTCATTCTCAAGGTCTTCAACCTCAAGAGGAAGTTCACCACGAAGAGCACGCTTCTCGTCAATCTGAGAAAGAGTAAGCTGCAACTGATAGAGAGCTTTGAGCTTATCCTCTACTGTCAAATCTGTAGGATCTTTTCTTGCCATAAATTTAACGATATAATTATAAAATTCAAGTTTTTTCTTTGTTTTTCCGGAGCTTCTGGATTATCCGGACTTTCCGGGCATCTCTTAGTGATACCTCAGCGGATTAGTCTGTGTGTCAGCGATATAGCATTTCACGCCAGGGCAGTCACGCTCGATAATCTTCTTAAACAACTGCTGCGTATATTGTTCACTCTCATAGTGCCCAATCACGGCAAGCTGAATATCATCATGCCCGAAATACTGATGATAGTGCATCTCACCAGTGATGAAAGCATCCGCACCAGCCTTCTCTGCTGCACCGATGGCACAATCGCCGGCACCGCCCATAACGGCAACATGACGTATAGGACGCTTGATAAGCGGATTTGTAATCACACAACCGCAGTTGAATGTCTTCTTTACAAGCTCAACAAACTGCTCTGCACTAATCTCTGAAGGCAATTCTCCAATAGTTCCCATGCCATACTCCACACCGTTCATCTGCTGCGGATTGAGGAAACCTATATTCTTTAGTCCGAGCCGTTTTGCAATCTCATGATTCACACCGCCAAGAGCAGAATCAAGATTTGTGTGCATCGAGACAATGGTGATATCATTCTTTATCGCCAATATCACCGCACGCTGAACCATATCAGTACCTGTCACTTGCGCAAGTTTCCGGAAGATAAGAGGATGATGGGATACAATCAAATTGCATCCCTTCGCCATTGCTTCGCGAACGATTTCCTCGGTCACGTCAAGGCACAATAAAGCCCCTGAAACTTCCGCCTCCGTCAATCCAACTTGCAAGCCGGCATTGTCCCAGTCTTCCTGCAAGGGCAGAGGCGCGAAACGCTCAAGGGCATCATATACTTCCTTAATTTTCACGCTATGCGATATATTTTAGGGTGCAAAGGGCAACCTTCGCACGAAGAAGATAGTGCGTGTCAATCCTCAAAAAACTGGCGCACGTTTACAATTTTCGAGTGCAAAGGGCAAACTTCGCACGAAGAAAATAGTGCGTGTCAGTCCTCAAAAAACTGGCGCACGTTTACAATTTTCGAGTGCAAAGGTACGAAAAAAAACGATAATTGAAAAACTAAAATTGATTTTTCCAAGCATACGTTAAGAAATATTAACAAACTCACACGTTACCGTAACTATTCAGCACCCACTCGTAAGGTTTTATTTTTCACGCGAATTTCCGTAAATTAACCGCAAATTATCCGAAAATTATTGTTATTAACATGTTAAATAAAAGAATTTACGATTAAATTCACGGATAATTCACGGGCATTTACGTTCGCCAAAGGCAAAAAATCAATGGGTACTGAGTAGTTAGCATTAACGTATCTGTTCTGCAAACATCATTTCTTGTGCATTCAGAAGATAAAATTTAAGAAAATAACAATAATTATTGCTTGAAAATTCATAGGATTTTGAATTATAGATATGCGTATGTATTTTTATTGTAATTGTAATGTTTGCAGCAATCGGCACGCTTACGCTAACACACTCAATATCAAATAAATACACATCAGAGAAAAGTATGTCAGCCATTACAATTACAATATTACAATTAATTTTTGGACACACACGCTATGAAGTGACTATAACTCTAATATTTATATATATAATTAATTATATATATAAATATTAAATTCACGTTCAGGTTTCGCGGGGACGGTGAGATGTGCGTGCATATTTTATTGTAATTTGTAATTGTAATTGCGGGTTTTTCGAGAATTAAAAAATTTTTGAAAAAAGTTGGCTTTTCCCCTTGTTTTTTTCGAGTCTTGGAGTATAAGTAAGTAGAGGGGTGCGATGTTCCCATGCAAATCCCTACCAAATCCGTACCAAATCCCATTTTGGATAGGGTGCATGAAGGGAGGCACAGAGGAAGATATGGAACAGCAATAGCCTCACATGCGATCTTTGACATACTTACATACCCCAATGGCGTCGGATTCACGTTAAGCATTGATGAAACATGAGCCGCTACCACTAATACATCATAAATCGTACCAAGTTATTTTTGCAAAAACACGCTCATAAGGTTTTTGTTTGCCGATTCGCAGAATTGTTACACATCAACTTGCATCCAAGACTCACTATCTCTTGAACCTCTCCTTCAATCGTTTCACTCCCTCAACACCCAGAATTGTAAGTCCACCATATTGGAATGTTTTTGCCATGCCAAACAACACGAACCACAACACGCCCTTCATCTCCACCGAGATAGGCAGAGCCATCTGCGCAAACGAAAGAATGTAACATGGAATGCAGCAAAGCAGAACTATCACTCCTGTTCGGAAAGAGAATCTGCCCAACCATTGCTTCACTTCGGCTAATATCTTCATAAAAACGATTTCATTTTCTATTTCTCGTGCAAAGGTAGCAATTATTTTCCGCAACTCCAAATCATCATGTCATTTTCAGGTATCAGCGAGCGATAAACGAAGAATATCATGGAAAACAAGAACATTCTTTGTCTGTTGAAACAACCGAATAACGCTGTATTTGTTTGGTTATTCCATTATAAAAATGTACCTTTGCACCAAGAAAAATTAATTAAGAATGAAATACATCTGGAATAACATATTGCTATTGGCATTGATAGCCATCGTATCATCGTGTGAACTTAACAATGGAGCAACTTACACGTCTGATGAAGAATCGCCTTGGGCAAGCGATGATGCGTGGTATCAATCCAACACCACCCTGAGTGATGAAAAAATCGACCTGTTCTATATAGTCTCTACAAATGTCCTTTCCGCCAAAGACAGCGCAGGAAACGTGGTGTACCAGAGTCAGTTGGCAGAAGAGGACAGAAAGGCATTTGATGCAGAATTCAAATATGTGGAAAAGCATTTCAGCCAGTCGGATTTCAACTACTTCGCCCCCTACTATCACCAGTTCACATTTGAAGCCGTCAACCTTGCCCCTGAGAAGTATCAAGAAGTATATGCCTCTGTATCAGAGGACGTCTGCAATGCCTTCGACTATTACATGGAGCATAAGAACAACGGTCGCAGATTTGCACTTGTAGGCTTCTCACAAGGCGGAATGCTGGTGCTCGACCTACTGAAACACATGACCGACGAGCAGTATAACCGTATGGTAGCAGCCTATGCCTTGGGCTACAGAATTACGGAAGAGGACTGCAAGAACAATCACATCCGTCCTGCCAGTGACGAGACGGAGACAGGCGTGACCATCTCGTTCAACTCGGCATTAAGCACAGAAGGAATATGGCCACTCGTTGCTGAAGGTGCCGTTACCTGCATCAATCCTGTGAACTGGAAAACAGATGCTACCCCAGCCGACTTCACCTATGAAAATGAGGAACACACCGTTAGCATCGACAAACAGACGAATATACTGATAGTAAAGACCAACCGCCCTGAATACTATCGGAAATGGACAAACAACCCTGCGTTTCAGAGTGCAAAAGTGCATCTCGATTGCCTGCACCATTGGGACCTTCTGTTCTATTCAGAATTCATCCACGACAATATCATGAAACGAGCAGGAATTGAAAAATAACTAAAGGTTAGAGGTCATTATAATTCGGTATCTCCGGCATAAACTCCCACCTACCCGACTCATCATTATATCTCAGGCAGACGTGCTGAGTACCATTGCTCATCATGAGATATTTCACGTTGAGCTGAGTGTTATAGGAAAGTATCTGATGAAGCACTTTTTCCGTAATCTCAATGTCAGGAGCCTTATACTCAATAATCATACGAGGCTGCATATCCCTATCATAAAGCACTGAGTCACAGCGCAGTTTCTTTTCCCCAACCGTCAGTTGGACCTCGTTGCCTATAAGCGCTGTTGGATAGCCCTTATATTCCACAAGGAAATTCACGAAGCATTGGCGCACTATCTCCTCGGGAGTGAGGCGCACATACTTACGGCGGAGAATGTCAAGCACCAGCGTCTTGCCATTCTCCTGCCGTATTTTCATTTTATCGTAAGGTGGAAGGTTCATAATAATGGCCCCTCACCTGCCCTATGGGCATCCTCTCCCCAAGGGGCGAGGGAAAAGTTACCTTTTTATAGTTTATGAGGGATAATTTTGAAGGATTAATACAAACATCCCCATCGCCCATTGGGGAGAGGGTGCCCGCAAGGGCGGGTGAGGGGCTGTTTGGTTAGGCTTCTAACACCGCCTTTATATTCTTCTCCATCTGCTCCACCTTGCTCACACCAACGAGAACGGAGGTAGTACCACGCTGATGAAGAATCCATTGCAAGGCAGCATCTGATAGCGACTGCCCATTCTTCTGAGCCTTATCCGACATAGCGCGGAGCTTGGCAAGAAGCTCTGGCGTAAGGTTCTCTGGACGAAGGAACTGACTATGCGTCATCCTCGAATCATCGGGAATACCATTGAGATAACGGTCGGTGAGAAGTCCCTGTGCAAGTGGCGAGAATGATATGAATCCAATGCCGTTTTCTGCACAATAATCCAAGACTCCATTATCCAGAGGCTCACGCTCTATCAGGTTCAGCTTATCCTGATAGATGAGCAATGGCACATCACGCGCAGCAAGATATTCCTTCGCCGTCTTCAGAGCCTCAAGAGGCCAGCGCGAGATGCCCACATACAGAGCCTTACCCTGCTTCACGATATCCACAAGTGCCTGAAGCGTCTCTTCAAGAGGCGTTACCGGGTCATAGCGATGACTGTAGAAAAGGTCAACATAATCCAGTTTCATACGCTTCAAGCTCTGCTCCAGACTCGCAAACAGATACTTCCTTGAACCCCAGTCGCCATAAGGACCGGGCCACATGTCATATCCAGCCTTAGTAGCAATGAACAGCTCATCACGATAAGGACGGAAATCCTCATCCATCAGTCTTCCAAGCGTTTCCTCGGCTGCTCCGTAAGGAGGTCCGTAGTTGTTTGCAAGGTCAAAATGCGTCACTCCATGATCAAAGGCATAATGCGTTATGGCACGGCTACGCTGATACGCATCGGCATCGCCGAAGTTATGCCAGAAACCGAGGCTCACCTTTGGCAACATCACCCCTGAACGCCCACAGCGACGATACATCTTGTCCTGATTCTGATATCGCTGTGCATCTGCAATATATGGTTCTCTAAGTATCATTTTTTTAGCTTTTAGGTAAATCGAGAGCTTTTTCGTTCGAATAAAATAGTGCATGTCCGCCCAAAGCTAGCGCACGTTTTCAATTTTCGAGAGCTTTTTCGTTCGAAGAAAATAGTGCATGTCAGCCCATAGCTGGCGCACGTTTTCAATTTTCGAGAGCAAAGATACTCATTTTTCCACAAAAACAAAGGATTTTACGCAATTTTTTTATAACTTTGCGCTATTAATCATACCCCCACAAGGATAAAATACTATCTAAAACGCTCCCCCTTGGGGGACTGGGGGGCTTAAACCCAAAGAAAAATGTTCACCCCCGATCAAAGCCAACAGGAAATAATCAACATATCACAAGGTCATCATCTCGTTCTCGCACCTCCGGGATGCGGCAAGACACAGATTCTGTCCGAAAGAATCCGCATTGCCCATAGCGAGCACGGAGTACCCTACAGCGATATGCTCTGCCTCACGTTCACCAACCGAGCAGCGCGAGGTATGGCAGAACGTATCTCTCAGACTATCAGCGATTCCGACATCTCCGACCTCTTCGTCGGCAATATCCACAGATACTGCATAAGGACTCTTACAAACCACGAACTCGTACCCTCAAACACCAGTATCATTGACGATGACGATGCCCTCAGCATCCTCTCACGCCTCTCTAATCAGGACGAGGAACTGGTCATTGCCGACTTCAAGAAGACGCACGACCTCTTCGACTGCATCCATTTCTCGCAGATGATGCACCAGATAAACAAAAAGCATCCCAAGGATATACGCCTGCATCCCGAATGCCTCAACAAAGACGACCTGAACGCTATGCGAATGGTGTGTACGGCATACAAGAAGGAGTTCACGGCTGAGATGATGAACGATATGTACGAGCATGCCGACTTCTATCTTACCGACATCGACCATTTGCAGACAGGCACTTACGCTAACTATGCAGCATACCGTCAGCAGGTAAGGAACACTCTCACCAAACTGTCACTCGCACATCAGTACGAAGCATACAAGCGCGAGCATAACCTAATGGATTTCAATGAGGTACTGCTTCGTGCCTATGATGCCATAAGCGAGGCGAAAGCAAGCAACGAACCTGAGAAGCGAGCATTCCTTGAAGCCGTTCAGCGCCCTTGGATTCAGGTTGACGAGGTGCAGGATCTCAATCCTCTCCAGATGGCAATCATCGACCTCGTAAGCAAAAACGAGTGCATCCTCTACCTCGGCGACGAGCAACAGGCCATCTTCTCATTCATGGGTGCAAAGCTGTCAACCCTCGAAATGCTGCGCAAACGCTGTGCAAATTCCATTCATCACCTTGCCCAGAACCACCGTTCGCCACGCTATCTGCTTGATATATATAATAGGTACGCGAAAAAGGTGCTTGGCATTGACCCTGCCTTCCTTCCACAACCAACCAACAACGACCAGGCTGAGGATGCCACACGCTTCATCTATGCCGGCACAACCGATGAGGAGATAGTGAAGATAGCTCAGCAGGCAGGGCAATGGCTTCACACGAACCCTGACGAGACAACGGCTATCGTCACCCTATCGAATGCCGATGCAGAGGAAATCAGCCATCAGCTTACCTTGCTATCCCTACCCCATTTCAAGATTTCGGGCACCGACCTCTTCTCCACACCCGACATGAAACTGCTCCTCGCGCATTTCTCTGCTGTTATGTCCGACACCAACCTCATAGCATGGTCGCGCATCATGCAGGGGGCGAAATGTATCCATACGGCATACGAGGCAAGGGACATCGTGCATCAACTCATAGCCACAGGCATATCGCCTTCCGAGCTTATGACCGTAGGCACACCGCCTCTCACACAGCAGTTCGTAAAGGCATACGAGACGCATGATATCGTTATTTTTGATACGGAGACAACAGGTCTCGACACCTTCCGCGACGACATCATCCAGATTGCCGCCATGCGCATTCGTGGTGAGAAAGTCCTTGGCACTTTCATGGTGCACATAGAGACAGAGCGCGAGATCCCAACCATGCTCGGTGACATCGTGAACCCTATCATCGAGGAACGTAAGACCGCCCAGATCCTATCTCACGAAGATGCACTCTCACGCTTCTCTGAGTTTGCCAAGGATGCCGTTCTCCTTGCCCACAATGCCGATTTTGATATCAACATCCTACGCTCTAATATAAATAGGTATTGTAATTCCGTTCTAGAATCGGCTTTCTCCTTCGGGAGGGCGGGGAAAGAGGCCCCATATTTCGACTCTCTCCGCCTCATCCGTCTTCTTGAGCCTGATCTGCGCGTTCACAAGCTAAAGCACCTTCTCGACACTCTGCATCTGGAAGGTCAGAACTCGCACCTTGCCGACGATGACGTATATGCCACAAAGAGTCTCGTGGACTACTGCTACATGAAGGCAAAGGCTCTCATCCCTCATCAGAATGCGCTCCTTGCCCGTGAAGTCGTGATAAATGTAGGTGCAAAGCTCCAGAAGAACTATGCCCCACTCTATCACCATACGCACGACCTATTATATAAGGAGGCCCCATCGCATTCCGGCCCCCTCCCTCGGGAGGGCGGGGGAAGGGACATCACCACCGAACTCCGCTATATCCACGATGCACTTGCAGCCGACAAACTCATCCAACCAGTTGACAAACTCGACTATATCTGCTCGTACATCGACAACGACCTTGTCGACAGTGAGAAATACCCAGAACTAATCCTACAGCTCCAACACTATGGCGCGGAAATCAACACTCTGCGCGAGGCAGATCTGTGCAGCGCAAGCAGGATCAAGGAGCGTATCTATGTCTCAACGGTACACAAGGCTAAGGGACTTGAATTTGACAATGTCATCGTCTATGATGCCGTTGACGGCCGTTACCCTAACTTCAACGCCACCACCATCAACCAGAAGGAGGAGGATGCCCGCAAACTCTATGTAGCCCTCTCCCGTGCCAAGAAGCGCCTATATATCGGCATCTCAAGACTATTCATCAACCGCTACGGCAGAACCTTCGACAGAACCATCACCCCGTTCCTCAAACCAGTAATGGATAAGTTCTCGTAGTGTGTAAATATGATATTATGACGGTTTATGTGCACTACTTGCGTCATTTTTGTTTCATGTGCCGTTGGAACATGGTCGATTTTCTTTTTCTCAATCTCACCCAAAGCGTTATATGTTACATGTTATCTGAAGTTTGTTTTCAACCTACTCCATGCACGACATTCGCGACAACTATTGCAGGCTTCAGAAAAATGTTGTAATTCTGCACTCGTGCAGGTGCAGCGCACATTGTCACTTGTGATTCAAAATCACAGGCTAACGGCAAATCCGTTCTAACACCGTTGTAAAGCCGTTGTAAATCCGTTCCTTATATCAGAGATATAGGGAAGCCCCATTTGGGAAGGTATGGTTAGGCTTATGATTAAGGAAATTTGGAAATTCATTCTTCAAACATTGGCGGCGATACTGACCGTTATTGCTACAACTCTCGGCGTGACATCTTGTTTAGGTGTATAAAAAACGAATCCCCCATAACGAATATGCGGGATTCATATTTTAGGCACGCTAACTTAACGTGACTCGACTATTATCATGAATTGATGTTGTGTTATGATTTTGTATTCATATTCTTCCTTGCAGAAACTATACGGTCCATATTAAAAATCACTTTGTTGCGGGCCGTGAGGTCGAAAATCTCTTCGAACTTCTTGTATTGCTTATCGCTGAGAATCTGCTTCATCTGCTTCTTGTGACGATTCACTATTTTGTGAGCAGATCTGAATCCCATGCCTCTGCCTCTCTGTTGAGAAAGGTTTTCCATTGCATCGTTGAATTCTGCCATTGAAACCTTGACAGTTTCCATCTGGTTTTTGTCCAGCTCCAGATAGCAGCTTATTCTTTTGAAGAACACTGATGAGTCATTAGTCTTTGCATTTACACTCATTGTCATTACGAACATTGCCACGATGGCGAAAACAATCTTTTTCATATCTTTTTCTTTTTAAATGGTTATACGTTGTTTTGTTTCTGATTTCTGATGCAAAGGTATGAAGAAATGGGCTATACTCAAAATACCTTTCGACGTTTACCCCCATGTCTTTCGACGTTTACCCCTATATTTTTTCAATGAATCCCTCTAAATACTTAATTCCTTAGATGAACGACTATATTTCGAACACCCCACAAAAAGCGCTTGCCTATAATGTATTTGTAGGAAGTAGTTAAGTATTTTTAAAAACACCTCTATACGAATTGAAATTGATAATTGGCTTGCTTTAGCTTGGTGAGTTTGGCGAATAAATTAAAAGATTAAGGGAAAAATAAAATCGTTGAACTAACGTTAAAATAAGAAACAAAATCATAGATAATGTATATGAAAAATATTGCAATAGCATCTGTATTAATGGTCGTGCTGTTCTGTACGAGTTGCAGGAATAGTACGAATATGACACCGAATGCGAAAACGGAAAGTCTGGACTCTCTGCAAAACGGACAATCGGATGGTTCTGACAGTATAGTTGCCAAGAAAAGTGGGATTACTGCGGAAATGGCTTACAAGGGCGTGAACAACTATTGCCATAAGGAATATGACTGGAGCGCGGCAAAAGAGAACCCTTCGATGATGTATGTGCAAATGGGTGATGAGACGGACGCGGAGTATAAGGTGGTGTTCCGCAGCTATACCGGCTCTTTCGTGTATTTCTATGTTGACAAGGCAACGGGCAAGACGAGGATGGTTGACTTTGTTCCTGCTCTTAACATTGAGGAGGAGAGCGGCACGATTAACTTGCTTGAGTACTTGAAGACCCCCTAAGGTACTGGAAAAGGTTCCGCTTGCGCGGAGATTTGGAAAGAAAATTCTCTTTATTAAACCAGTAAATTATTTAATTAAACGAACACAGATTGCACGGATTTAACGGATATGCTCGCTTGCGCTCGTGATTGACATCTGAGAAATCCTTGATATCTGTGGTTAATATAAACTGAACACGGAAGACACAAAATAAACGGAACTTCCGTTCCATTCGTGCTTTCTGTGTTTGAAAAGTAAATGGGGGCACGTTAAGAAAAAATAGATAGCATGACCTTGCTGGTTATACTATCTATTTTATTAACATATCCCCTAAACGTACAAGCTGTATATACTCCCTCTGAAGGGGGTGAGGGGCGGAGCCATTCCTTTGGGAAGGACGGGTTAGGCTTTTCTACCCTTTTTTAATACACTCCTCAATCACTTTTGGGAAATACTCCATTTCCAGTTCGTGAACCTTGTCGGCAATTGTATCGGGCGTATCTTCTTCTGTGAGAGCAACACGGAACTGGGCGATATGCTCACCGGCATCGAGTTCGTTGTTCACGTAGTGGATTGTGATGCCAGATTCCTTCTCGCCGGCAGCCTTCACAGCCTCATGCACATGATGTCCGTACATACCCTTACCGCCGTACTTAGGCAACAGGGCTGGGTGAATGTTAATGATACGCTTTGGATAAGCATCTATCATATAGTCAGGAATACGGACGAGGCAACCTGCAAGGATGATGAAATCGCATCCTTTCACAGTGTTCATGACAAGTTCGCTGTCCTCCTCAAACTGCTTGCGAGTGATTATTCTGCATGGTATTCCATGATTCTTGGCACGTGTAACTGCGTAGGCATCAGCCTTGTTGCTGATAACAACCGAAATTTCTACATCAGGATTGTTCTTGAAGTAATTGATGATATTCTCCAAGTTGGTACCGCCTCCACTAACCAGGACTGCCAGTTTTGTTTTTTTATTCATATTTTGATTACCCACAGTAAGCTATTCTTACAAATTGGATGCAAAATTACTAAAATATCAGCAGTTTCAACACAAATAACAGCAGTATTTCTGTCAAATGGCAAGTATTTTAACTATTTTTCAGACTTGCCCGTATAGAAATCTGTTATTCTTCTGATAGCCCTTGCGCATACCGGACAGAAATCGCGCACCTCGTTTATCTTCATCCTGCATTCTTGTGCCGGACGATAGCAGCCCTTCTCCTGATAGCCACCGCCTTCGAAGACTCCTACCACTTGGGTAGCCGCATTAAGAGCCTCCACAGCCTTCGCATCATTGAAGTCAATAGTCTTATAGTCAGGCACTTTAGGGTTCTTTGGTGTAGGAACAGGCTGATTCTCAGGCATCATATCCTCCCACTTGCTTTTAAAATTCACGAGCGTGGTGAGATTTGGTTCCCACGGTTCTGTATCGGCAGGGTAATACACATCAGCCGAGTTGCCATATTCATACTCGTCGCCAAGTCCGCCAAACGAATGCCCGAACTCATGCACAAGCACCTCCTTGAAAGTTGGATGGTCGGATGTAACAACAGTTACCTGATTATATATTCCGCCACCGCCGTATATATCAGAATTGGCAAGTATGATAACATGCTCGAAAGGTACCCCCGAAAGCAGGTCATAGACCTTGTGCATATTGCGCGTGGTTAGATATCGGTCGCTGTAAAACGTGCTGTAATGCGAATCCGTGGCGGTGTTCGTCCATTTTCCTTTGAGTGGGACGGAAGGTCCAGACTGAAGGGAAGGAGCTGCTACGGCCACCACGTTGAAACGGTTCTTCAAGCTCTTGAAAGGCTCATTGGCGAAGAGAGCCTCTACCGCACGTCCGCAATCGGCATAGAACTTATTCCTCTCAGCCTCGGTATATCCCTCTGCAAGGATGGCGATGTCGATGCAATCGGTTATATTCGCATTAGGAGCATTGTTTCCCTTCCATATATAGCGAAAAGGCACGCCTGTGGCACCAACCTTGCGAATGAGGATATCCTTTGGATCAATGGTGTGCGTGAACTTTGAAGTCACCACATTATGGTTATTCGTAAGGGTTACGGTGATATCAATCTTATTCTTCGGGAACGGGATGTTATAGCTTGTCTCGAATGCCCTGTCGGTTGTTTTTGCCTCAGCCTCAAGCTGCCATTCCTGGAAGAGAGTGGAGAAGGTCCAGACGTATATTACCTCATGTGAGGTATGATCCGTGACCGTTATCTGACCGTTTCCGTTCAGGAATTTCTCAGCTAGACGCGCCCTTCTGCCCGCCCATTTCTCCTGTCGCTTCACATTCTCAAGATAGATATGCTGTTCGTGGTCGTTTCCTGCAAAGATATAGTCAAGACGCAGGGTTGCATCCTCGAAATACTTGTTAAAATCCTGCGCCTCCATTGGCAATACAAAAAGCAGAGCCAAAGATGCCAATAATATCATTTTTCTCATTTTAAACTATTCATTTTTCATTTAAAGACGATGCCACCACATACCCCATCGTCCATGCTGCCTGTAGATTGAAACCGCCTGTTATGGCATCTACATCGGTTACTTCTCCTGCAAAATAGAGTCCTGGGTGATTCTTTGCCTCAAGTGTGTCGTGCTTCAAACTATTCAGAGACACACCGCCACAGGTAACGAATTCGTCTTTGTATCGGTTCTTACCCGTGACGTGATAGGTATCAGAGGTGAGCACGGTAAGGAGTCTGTTGAACGCCTTGCCCTGAAGCTCGCTCCATCGCATATCTGCCGATAACTTTGCCCTCTGTACCAGATGCGCCCATAGTCTTGCGTTGAGGGTTGACGGATAGGCGGATGTTATCTTCTTTGCGGAATGCTTCCTGACATAAGCAGAAAGCATTTCATGTACGTCATTATTGCTCATCTCAAAGAGCCAGTTCACCATAACATTTGCCTGATAATTCTTCTCTGCAAGAATCCTTGCGCCATGCGACGATAGTTTCAGCACGGCAGGTCCGCTTATGCCCCAATGGGTTATGAGCAACGGTCCGCTGGTCTTTATCTTTGTTCCAGCAAGCGACACCTGTGCCTGTTCAACGACAGTACCCATCAATGAGGTAAGGCTCTTATCGGCAATGCACAGCGAGAACAAGCTCGGAACGGGTGGGACAATCTCCAAATCGAGACTTATGAGCATATCAAATCCGGAAGGAGAAGGATGTCCGCCAGTTGTGACGATAACCTTATCTGCCTCTATCACATTGGTATTTTCTGCCTTTGTATAGCTCACGGCATAATATGGCAAGTGTGGCGCGATATCCATTACCTTACAGCCACAAAGGGTATTCACGCCAAGTCTGTTCATAAGCGATGTGAGCGTGAAGACTATCTCCATAGCATCCTGCGACTGCGGAAACACGCACTCATCATCCTGAGTTACGAGCCCTACCCCTTCGCGCTCAAACCATTCGTAGGCATCTGTTGGCGAGAAATGATGGAATAGTTTCTTCATCAGGCGGAAACCACGAGGATATACCTGCTCCAGACTCTTCACCTCGGCAAACGAGTTGGTAAGGTTGCATCGTCCGCCACCGGTTATGGCAACCTTAGCCAAAGGTTTCGTGCCTTTCTCAAACACCGTAACCTCTGCCTCCGGGCATCTCCGCTTAAGCTCAATGGCAGCAAAGCATCCTGCCGCTCCTGCACCTATGATAACTATTCGCATATTCACGAAGGATAATTACTTCAGGTAAATGCTCTTTATGAATTGTATTTTCTCAGTCTCTGACCATTTACCGGGAAGCGAAACCTCACCATATGGGAAAACGAAGTAATCTATTAGGTTTTTGTATTGATTATATTTTGCACCGACAATTGTAGATTGGGCTACCGCCTCTAAGGGCATGAAGCCCGAAACAAAAACGGAAATCAACAATAATCCGAATAGATGTTTTATATTATTCATAAGAGGGATTATGCATTAATAATGTTTTAAGTGCAAAGTTACACAAAAATCCTGATAATGCCAAAATAACAAGTAACAGATCCACAAAAATTAAGATAAAAATCCCACACTTCCAAATATTTTTTTATTTATGTTTAGTAAGTAGCCTGAAAGGCCACATAGTACACATATAAAAAAAGACACACAAGAAAAACAAGAAGTAGATAGTCAAAGCATTATGCGTTACACTATCTACTCCTTAATTATTTACTCTTAATCATTCAAGATACATCAAACAGCACAAGTTGTTTAGAATCCAAAGTCATGATCTTCATACACCGCGAACGGAAGGTAAATAACGGCAGCAGCCAACGCTCCAAGCCCGACTTGTGCAAATATAGCAGTATTCGATTTCCCGCTAGTAAAAACGAAGTATGGGGTTGTATTAAGCATATAGCCACGCTTCACATCTTTAGAACGCACAATACGAATGCTTGACACATATTCTTTTACAGCCATACGGTGCGAGTCCTCCCCTTTCTCGTTAAAACTATATTCTACATCGGCTGCAAGCATAAGCGGTGTAGTATCAGCAGTATAGTCACGGTTATCGCCTTTATGGAACTTTTCTCCTGTATCCAGAAAGCGTCCTTTGCCTTTTACAGAGAAAAATCCTCCCCCTATATCAATCATGTCTGTACGAAGTTTTTCAGGGAGCCCATCCCACTCATATACCACTGAACGTCCATGAGGAGCAATGGCCAACACTCGCTGGTCGTAGATGGTATGACTACGGGTATAGCTCTCACTATCAACCGTTTTTGTATTGAATGTCATATTCTCTTCGGTAACGACGCTATGCTGTGTAGTATGACTATCTGTGTTCGATTGTCGTATAAACATCGGTTCTGATATACCATTAACCAACGAAAACGACCGTTTTCGATGTATGAACACCACTTTATCCGTGAGGTTCTCTATTTCCAGAAGAGCCTCCCCTTCTGAATCAATTACAATACTTGCCCTGATGACGCCATCTTCAGAGACCTGTGTACCTGTGGCTGCCATTTGGCAGAAAACGCCCACTTTACGCGCTGATGCTGACCATGTAATGGTTAGTAGTGCTGATATCAGCAAAAAGAATTTCTTAGTCATAGTATTACAGTTTTTTTTGTATAATAGTATTTTCCTGCAAAGATAGCAGGTTTCACCTTGTCAAGCAATGGAGATTCCCTACTTGCCTAATGGTATTTCCCTATTTTCTGGAATCTTTCACTTGGCAAAATTGAATAGGCCAAAAGTAAAAGCACAAGTTGTCAATATTTTTTCTTTACCATGCAATTTTTTTGCTTTTCCTGCATTATATAATAGATAAAGGATAATTTCAAAAAAAACAAAAAAGAATATGAATAAAAAAATCTACCTCATGGCATTCTTATGTGCCGTTTTTCTTTGTCTTGTCTCCTGCGAACTTGATGATGTAAAAAGTCAGCAGATAATGAATGGCTATTTCACGATCACAGGTTCATCACCAAACTACAAACTCATCGCAGACAACGGCACGATTGTATATCCTACATCATCAAGTGTAAGCGATATTACAAAAGGTTTTGGATTCGGCAATCATAAACGAGTTTATTTCAACATCTACTACAACAAAGAGAATATGACAACAGAGAACGAAACCATTACAATTCGCAATGCAGAATTACAGAAGGTGACATATCTAATAGAGATGAAGACCATCTGCGAAGAAGAAGCTACCAAGGCAGGAATAATGCAAGAAGACAGCATTTTCCCTATCAATACTCTTGGCAACTGCTGGTTGTCAAACGGCTACCTCACATCCTTATTCGCAGCAAGCTATTCTATAATAAACGACATTATTGTTGAATCTGATGCCAATCTCTGTGCAACAAACATCAGCGACAATGCCGTAACCTTCAAGATGCTATACAACCGACACACGAAAAAAAATGATACCAATGTCAAGAGCAATAAAGAAAATTACGCATATTCATTCGACATTTCAAAACTTAATATTCCGGGCAACGACTCCGTCACCGTAACATTCGAAACGTTAGGTGCAAAAACAAGCAGTTGCAAGGTTGCACGCAACGTTTTCAAATATGCTCAATAGAGTAAAGTTGAAAATTGAAAGTTCAAAAGAAAACCAGTACCCTGATTTGGGGTACTGGTTTTATTATTGTTTATATTTCAGCTATGTGATTACTGAAGGAATGAGATAAGCACACCTGCGGCAACGGCAGAACCGATAACACCTGAGATGTTACTTGCCATACAATAGTTGAGCACGTGGTTCTTTGGGTCATACTGTGTAGCGATGTCGTTTGCCACACGAGAAGCCATAGGAACGGCACTCAGACCTGTTGCGCCGACCAGAGGGTTAACCTTCTTCTTAGTGAAGAGGTTGAAAATCTTCACCATGCAGATGCCTGCTGCGATAGAGAGTGCGAATGCAAGGAATCCGCCAACAACGATACCTATTGTCTGGAGGTTGAGGAAAGCCTCAGCTGTCATTGTAGCACCTACAGAAAGCCCGAGGAAGATGGTTGCGGTGTTCATGATAGCGTTAGACGCAGTATCAAACAGACGGCTTGTCATGCTACCAAGTTCCTTGATAAGATTACCGAACATCAGCATACCTACGAGGCTCACGGCTGTTGGAACAAGCAGAGCCACAACGGTAGTTACGGTTATTGGGAAGAGAATCTTCAGCACACGTAGGTTCTTGATCTCTGTCTTGTTAGGATACTTCTTGTCCTGCTCCTTCATGTTAATCATCAGCTCCTTCTTTGAGCAGAGAGCCTTTACAACGAGAGGGATGATAACAGGTACGAGAGCCATGTAAGAGTAAGCTGCTATAGCGATAGGACCGAGAAGTTCAGGAGCGAGCTTGATAGTGGTGAAGATAGCCGTAGGACCGTCAGCACCGCCAATGATACCAAGAGAAGCAGCCTGCTGTGGAGTGAAGCCCATTGCGAGGGCAGCAAGAAGAACTGCGAAGATACCAAACTGAGCACCTGCACCGAAGATAGAGAGACGAAGGTTACGAAGCATAGGACCGAAGTCGGTCAGAGCACCCACACCCATGAAGATGATAGGTGGGATGAAACCCGTCTTGATGCACATGTAGTAGATGAAGTTCATGAGACCGAGGTCATGCGCAATCTTATGAAGAGGCATATCCCAGATAACTTCCTTATTGCCTGCCGCATCGAGGAGGAAACCACCGTTGCCATCTGGAATGAAACCCTCAGAGGTAACGGTCGTAACACCCATGCCACCGCCTGGGAAGTTGGCGAGAAGTACGCCGAATCCAATTGGGATAAGCAGCAGAGGCTCATATTTCTTTACGATTCCCAGATAAAGAAGCACGAATGCTATGAGAATCATCAAGAGGAAAGACCAGTCACCGCCAGTCTGCGAGAACGCGGTCATTTCCCATATTTTCTGTAATATTTCCATTTTTTTCTAGTTTTCTAGTCGTTCTAGTTTATCTAGCTATTCTAGAGAATCTTGGGTAGGCTCCTATGCAATAGTCATCAGTACATCATCCTCTTCAACAGAGTCACCAGATGTGAAGTTGATACTTGTGATAGTACCTGCCTTTTCTGCCTTGATACGGTTGAACACCTTCATAGCCTCGATATAGCAGATGATATCACCCTCCTCAACATGGTCGCCAACCTTCTTTGGAGTCTCACTTGAGTTGCTTACCATATAAGCCCTACCTTCCAATGGAGCAAGAACCTCAAGGCCTTCGCCTGCTGGTGCTGCTGCGGCTGCAGGAGATACACTTGCAGCAGAAGATGCTGCCGGTTTGTCACCGTATGCGATGTCAACCTTATAACTCTGACCATTAACGGTAACTGTGATTGTCTGAGGCTGTGCGTCACCCTTAGGAGCATTCTTCTTAGCCTTACGCTCTGCAAGGTCAGCCTCGAAGTCAGCCTTAGCCTTACCGCTCTTGAATGCCTCATACTGCTGTGGGTGCATAGCATACTCGAAGAGTTCCTCATCATCCTCACCGAGATCCCAGCCGTTCTCCTTCATCTTCTGACGATATACGTCGAGATTGTCAGGATAGTTCTCCTGTGGGTCGGTTGTCATGAACTCACGTCCCTCAGCCTTAGCCATCTCAACGAAGATAGGATCAACAGGACCTGCGAGCTTACCAGACTTGCCGAGAATCATATCCCAGATGTTATCGGCAATCATTGACCAACGCTCCTTACCCTTCTCCATCTGCATCACGTTCATAAGAGCGAGGTTCTTAACATACTGAGAGAAAGGAGTAACGAGACATGGATATCCAACCTTAGGCCATACGTAAGCCACCTCATCAAAGAGCTTTACAAGAAGCTGGTCGGTTGTAAGCTCAGGCTGGTTGTTCTTCACCTTCCACTTATTGAGCGATTTGAGGTTATCCTCAAGGTCGGTCATAAGTGAACCCATCATACCGCCTGGAAGACCCGGCTTGATGAGCAATGAGTTGTTGAGGTGGTTCTGTGCAGGGATATAATAGCCGAGGAAGTCGTCCATCATCTCCTGAATCTGAGTACGAACCTCCATGTAAGCCTCCATGTTGATCTCCTTAACCTTGAACCCTGCATCCTTCAGCATCTCCTGAACAGCGATGATATCAGCATGACCTGTACCCCAAGAAAGAGGTGCAACTGCTGTATCAATATAGTCACAACCATTACGGCATACCTCAAGGATGCTTGCCATATTGAAGCCAGGACCAGCGTGAGAGTGATACTGAATGATGATATCCTCCTTGTAAGCCTTGATTCCAGCAGTAATCTTACCGAGAGTCTCAGGACGACCGATACCGGCCATATCCTTCAGACAGATCTCATCAGCACCAGCATCGATGAACTGCTTTGCAAGGTTTACATAATATTCTACTGTGTGGATTGGAGAGTGAGTGATACAAAGTGAAGCCTGAGCAATCATGCCGCCTTCCTTTGCATACTTGATTGAAGGAATCACGTTGCGTGGGTCATTAAGACCGCAGAAGATACGTGTGATATCCGTACCCTGAACGTGCTTTACCTTATAGAAGAGGCGACGCAAGTCTTTTGGACATGGACTCATGCGAAGTGCGTTGAGCGCACGGTCAAGCATGTGAGTCTGGATGCCAGCCTCATGGAAAGGCTTTGTCCACTTGCGTACTGCGATATTTGGGTTCTCGCCATAGAGGAGGTTGACCTGCTCGAAGCCACCGCCATTGGTTTCTACACGGTCGAAACATCCCATCTTGATGATAGCAGGAGCGACCTTTAAAAGCTGGTCAACACGTGGCTGATACTTTCCGGCACTCTGCCACATATCACGAAAGACCAAACTGAACTTTATCTCTTTTGCCATTGTTTTATAGTGATTTGTTATTATCTTTCCACCTTACATCTTCCACCAGAACTACGTCTGGCATAACAAAAAAAGTTAGGCTTTTGTTACGTTTGTTACTGTACCCTTTCCACCTGTAATCTGAGCTACAGTAGCCTTGATTACGTCCATTACGGCAACATCAATCTTGGCTGGAGCCGCAGCCTTCTTCTTTGGAGCTTTCTCCTCAGGGCACACTTTGTTTACGATTTTAATGAGCACGTTGCTCAAGTTGATGACAATAAGCAATATGGCAAAAACTGTCACCATACCGATAGCCATCAGGGTTAAACCTAATCCGAGGTTTTCCATACTTATTCTAAATTGTTTACTGAATAGTGAATATTGCTAATATCTATTTAGGTGATTCGCTCCACAGCCCATGTCCCCAAGACATTGCCGATATGAGCCAAAATCGCCACAAAGTTAATAAAAAAAAACGACATTAGCAAAAAATCGCCAATATAAATGACCTACTTTTTCGAAAAAAATTACAAATCACTAGATTTTCAGCGTTTTTTCTTACAAATTCAAGTTTTCTATCTACCCCACTCTACCCTGTAAATCCAAGATTAGGATAGCTTGCCCCTGACAGAAATGCTTCTATATCATCCTGCAACTTGCGGAAAGGTGCAGAGCGGAAATATCCCGTACTCTTCTTCATCATCTGAGAAGAATCGGTTTGTGAATGCTGATAGGCAGAAAGCTCATTCTGACGCTGAGTGACATGACACGCCTTCTGGCGTATCTCCGTCTCACGCTCAACCCTAAGTCTCTCACACACACGACCTACAAGCGGAGCAACAACGTTATCAAACAGATGATGCCCCTGAACATAAAGATATGTGGTCTGTGGAGTAACTCCAAGACTCACAAGTTCCTTCTCAAGCGCCTCATACTCTCTTCTGAGTCCCTGATGATTCCTACGCACCTCCGCTAACCTTACATCCACCTTACGCTGTAATTTGTCAAGAGCAGCCTGCGGATCTGCCAACGAGAACTTCCCCATCTCTATCACCACATTCATGTCGCTCATAGTGAAATCATGAAACTGATGACGACGATAAAGCAGTATGTTCCAGACAAATAGAGGATATATTATTTCTGAATAGCGGGTCATGAACCAAACGAAATCAAAGATGTGGTGATCGTTGAGAGTTGCCATCACACAGACATTATGCAAGGAAGGGGCATAACACTGGTAATTCTCAATGGCATAGACGTATGTATGAAACACGTAGGGGCATCCTATCACAGCACGTGAGTTTTCCGTAATTCCTTGAAGCAGATAGTCATAGTCAGCATCCACACAGGCTATCATATCACGTCCACCTCCTTCGTTGAGCATAGACATTATAGCCTTTTTCTTACCCTTCGACAGAGTGTTTCTCGTTGGGAGCATGACCTCAAAATATCGCGTCTCATTCTCATATTCGCTGAGCACGGTACGCCAGAACAGCACATCGTCGTAACTCTCCACATAAGCTACGATACGCCGTCTTGCCCTCTTTCCATGAATGGCATTAGCAGCACTCAGATAATTTGATGATATTTTCAATGACTTTACCATCCGTCAACCCTTAATTTCTTAGTTTCTTAACCTCTTTATTGTCAATTTCTATCTCACTCACCTCCGTCACTCTGTCTATCCAACCATTCAATATCATGGCAGGAGAATGCGTGGTAAGGATAATCTGAACATTAGGATTAAGATCCATTATAAGGTCGATGAGCTGTTCCTGCCAATCCACATGCAGACTGACTTCCGGCTCATCCATAAAGAGTACGTAAGGCTGTGAGTCCTCCACAAGTACAGTAAGCAGAATCACGAGCATCTGCTTCTCACCACTTGAAAGCTGATATGCCGTCAGTTCCTCACCTACCTGCGAGAAACGAATCTCATTGGCAGAACGTATCACTTTCTTGCCCGTCTCGGCATACAATTCATCGAGTACATTATGGAAATGCACCTTCACATTCGACAGTTTCTGAGCTTCATCGGCATTGCCTTCCTGTAAGGCAGCAATCATCCTGTTTCCGAGATTCACCTGATAGTCAAGGTATCTGCGTTGGAGATTAAAGAGCTGAAGATCAAGTTCTGTGGCAATCTGGAAATCAAGTTTTGTTGCCATCTCAGAATTAATAAGTGGACGGTCAAAAGAGCGTATCACATCAAAGCGTATAATATCGGAATCAGCAGGGAAGAAATCAAGATGCACACCATTCTCCTCAAGTGCAGCAAGCACCCCACCCGGGGCGAGTTTCTGGCGCAAAGGTGTCACTACCTTATTTAATATGGTGCTCTTACCCACACCGTTAACGCCACTAAGTATATTCACCCTACGGTCAAGCGACCATACAATGTGTTTCTTACCGCTCCAAAGAGAATCGATTTCTATCTTTGTAATATAGTCTGCGTACTTCATACTCCTTGTTTTAGTTATCGACTGCAAATATAGTAATTATTTTTTATAAAACGATAATTTTTACCAATCTTTTATGCTGCTCAAAGTGCCTTTCATGCTTTTTCTTTCGTTTTTCTTGTTTTTTTTGCCTATCTTTGCACACGCAAATTGAAAAATAAAAAACAAGAAAAAAATAAACAAACTATGGATTTCAAAGATTTGGCGCAGATGCGTCGTAGCCACCGCAAGTTTACAGAAGAGGCTGTAAGCAAGGATGATATCAAACTCATTCTCCGCTCAGCTCTCATGTCACCAACATCTAAAGGCCAGCGCAACTGGCAGTTCGTAGTGGTAGAGGACAAGGAGAAGATTGCAGCCCTTTCCACAGCAAAGGATCTCGGCGGACAGTTCCTTGCCACCGCCCCTGTCTGTATCGCAGTCTTTGGTGATGCCTCCGAGAACGATTGCTGGGTAGAAGACGGCAGTATTGCAGCTATCTCAATGCAGTATCAGGCAGAGGACCTCGGTCTCGGCTCTTGTTGGGCACAGATGCGTGCTCGCGGCCTCAAGGACGGTACTCCTGCTGATGTTTCCATCCAGAAAATTCTCTCCGTTCCTGAGAACCTTTCATGCCTCTGCATCCTCGGCATTGGCCATAAGGCTGATGAACGTAAGCCTCAGAACGAGGACAAGCTGAAATGGGAGAATGTAAGGTGGACAGAATTATAAGGTGGGCTCTATAAATTACCACCGTAAAATCCACGAATCGAACAAGGGTTACGTTTTGTTACCTTTCGGTCTCTTTTCGGCTCAATTTGTAAGTTCACTCAGTCGTTATGCCCGCATAACTCCTTCGTTCATTTACAAACTGACCTCGAAAACAGCCTTGAAATCTAACAAAGCTAATTTATAGAACCCACCATAACACTTTCGGATGCAAAAAAAATAGTTACTTGGCTTTAGTGCAAATGCTAACAACATAATTCTTTTCTGGAAAGTCCTTGGTGATTATTTGCCAAGGGCTTTTTCCTTTATAGTAATCGTCGAGTAGCGGACGGAGCTGTTCCTTGCCCGTTATCCCTCTGCCTGTGAGTTTCACCACAGCCTCCTTCATCGTCCATAGGCGGGTGAACTTCAGAGGCGTGAGGTCTTCAAGTTCGCTATCACTAAGCACATAGCGCGCAAGGTTGTCTTTCACATTCTCCTTAATAACTTCTACGTCAATGCCCACGGGTTCGTTGCTTACCGCGCATGCCACCGCATATTTGCAATGCGACATGTTGAAATGGATATCCTCATGCCCCACAATGACTGGCTTGCCGTTTTCCAACTCGCGGAAAACAGGCGGCTCCGTGATTCCGTATTCTTCCTTTAGCAATCGCTGAAGAAGCATATAGGCTTTAAGGCTCTGTTCTCTTCCTGCCTGAAACCTATACTTTAGAACCTTCTCACGACGTTGCTCGCTGACCTTTGAGAGGCAGTCGTTGAACTGCTTCTCAGTCATCGAAGTCATATTATCGTCGATAAGAAATTTCAATTTTCCTATTTACTATTTACGTTTTTCTCTTCTTTACCCTTAATAAACGCACTTTTATTGCATTTTATTTCAACAAAAAAGCCTATTCCTTTCTTTTTCTGCGAAAAAATCATTATTTTTGCACTCATGAAGAAAATCCTTGCCTTAATAACTTTTGCATCAGTTCTTTCTGCTTCTGCCCAAAACAAGATAGATATTTCGGGAACTTGGGAGTTTCAGATTCAGCGTAGCGAGAATACCGTTACGCCAATGTCGGTTTATGATGATACTATCCAACTGCCTGGCTCTATGATTACGCGAGGCAAAGGCGATATCGTTTCCGTGAAAACACAATGGACGGGTTCTTTGTATGATTCCTCATTCTATTTCAATCCCTATATGGAGAAATACCGCGTTGAGGGACAGATGAAATTCCCTTTCTTCCTCACTCCAGAACACCATTATATTGGCAATGCGTGGTATCGCCGTAAGGTGCTTGTGCCAAAGGAGTGGAGGAAACAACGTATCATTCTTACTCTTGAACGTCCTCATATCGAGACAACCGTATATGTTAATGGTAAGGAAATCGGGCATCAGATGGGACTTTCTGCTCCCCATGTATATGATGTTACTAACCATATCAAAATCGGTAAGGAAAACACGATAGCAATCAAAGTATATAATGGTATAGAGAATGTGTGTGTCGGAAAGGATTCCCATTCCGTTACCGACCATACGCAAGGCAACTGGAACGGTATTGCTGGAGATATATCACTTTCTGCTCGTCCGATGAATACTATTGAGCATATTGATGTTTATCCAGATGTATGTTATAACTCTATCCGTCTGGTGCTCAGAGGCAAAGCCAAGGGGCTTTCTTTCTTCATTGACGGAAAAGAGAGTGAGGCTGTGGCTCAATCTGATACTTCGTATGTCATTCGTCTTAGTGATGATGTCAGACTATGGGATGAGTTCCACCCGAACCTTTATACCCTTGAGGTCAAGGATATTAACGGGTATTCTGTCAGTACAACCTTCGGAATGAGGGAGGTGAAAGTGAACGGAATGGATATTGTTCTCAACGGAAAAACGATATATGTGCGCGGAACCGTGGGCAACTGTTGTTTCCCCGAAACGGGCTATCCCCCAACCGATGAGGCTTCATGGGAACGCATCTTTCGTAAGTGCAAGGAATATGGCTTGAACACCATGCGATTCCATTCCTATTGTCCTCCAGAGGCAGCATTCCGTGTGGCTGACCGTCTCGGTTTCTATCTTCAGCCAGAAGGACCTTCATGGCCGAATCATGGCGTAAGGCTTGGTCGTGGAATGGCTATCGACCAGTATCTCATGGACGAGACAAAGCGTATGGTTGAGGCTTACGGCAATCATCCGTCGTTCCTTATGATGAGTGCCGGAAATGAGCCTGCCGGTGACTGGGTGAAATGGTGCAATGCGTGGGTGGATTATTGGAAAAACTCAGACTCACGCCGTATCTATTGTGGTGCAAACGTCGGTGGCGGATGGGCTTGGGATAATGGCTCTCAGTACCATGTGAAGGCAGGAGGACGCGGTCTTGACTGGAACCGTAACGCGCCTCGTTCTGACGATGACTACAGCAAGGATCTCCTGTTTCCGCGTAATTACAAGGATAGCGTACCGAATAATTCCCCTATTATCAGTCATGAGCAGGGGCAATGGTGTGCCTTTCCCGACTTGAAGGAACGCTCTCAATACACGGGGGTATATAAGGCGAAGAATTTTGATATATTCGAGGACTTACTTCGTGATAACGGAATGGCATCACAGTCAGAGAAATTCCTTATGTCGAGCGGTAAGTTGCAAACACTTGCATATAAATATGAGATAGAGCGTAATCTCCGTACCAAGGACTATACAGGCTTCGTTCTCCTTGGTTTGAATGACTATAGCGGTCAGGGAACAGCCATTGTCGGACCTCTCAACGTGCATTGGAAGGAGAAGGGATATGTGGATGCTACAGAATGGACCGAGTTCTGCAATGATGTAGTGCCGTTGGCTAAGTTCCCTAAGTTTGTCTATTCCGCTTCTGATACCCTCAAAATCCCTATAGAGGTATATAATGCCTCTGCAAGCGAAATTGAGGATGCTAAGGTGGAGTATAGCATAACAGAGAGTGTAAAGGATAAGACTGGAATGATAAATGGGCAGGAAGGATTAGAGTATTCTTCAACGTTAGCCATTCCTCCATTAACTATTCCACTTGGTAAGAACCAGTACTTAGGAACAGTTACATATCCTCTTGGCTATGTTGTTGATCCAAGTAAGATAACCCTCACCGTCACCATATCGTCTGGAGATAAGAAATGGAAGAACCATTGGGATTTCTGGGTAATGCCGTCTCTTGACAGCGAAACGGAGAGCGTGACGGCAAAGGTGGAGCTTAGGAAGGGCTTTGTTGACGGCGTGTATATTTCTGACACCCTTGACGATTTGGCGATAGAGACATTGAAGCGTGGGCATAAGGTGCTTCTTACGGCTGCCGGAAAGGTGCGTTATGGCAATGATATAAAGCAGAACTATCTCCCTGTTTTCTGGAACTCCTCATGGTTCAAGATGCGTCCTCCACATACCACGGGCGCATATATCGATATCACTCACCCTGTATATTGTGATTTCCCTACTGACGACTGGACAAACCTTCTTTGGTGGGAGCTCGTGAATCGTGCTCAAGTGATGAATCTCTCGGGGTTTCCTGCTGATTATCAGCCGCCTATGCAGCCTATTGATACTTGGCATGTAAGTCGTAAGTGCGGTATGATAATCGAGGCAAACGTGCTTGGCGGTAAATTGCTCATGACCACTATTGATATCACCTCAAATCTCAGATCCCGACTCGTTGCCCGTCAGCTTCGCAAGAGTATCATAAACTATATGAAGAGCAATGATTTCAAGCCATCTATCACCCTTGACGAGAGTGTGATACGCCATCTCTATGAGAACGAGGCTCGTCAGGTCAATATGTTCACCAATGATTCCCCTGACGAACTGAAGCCCAAGATTAAGTAAGGGTAGCTCCCTTCCTGCACCAATTCAGGGAACGGACTTACAACGGATTTGGAACGGTATTACAACGGACTTACGACCATTTGAATCTCACCTGCGTAGGGCGCTTTTTAGTGACCGCTATCACCTAACACCCAACACCTGAATTTACTAGTGACCACGTGCTTTGCACCTCGCACGCTGTCAAAAGTGCATGTCAGCCCCAAGGCTGGCGCACGTCCTTTGGTTTGACGAGTGACTACGTGCGCTGCACCTCGCACGCTGTCAAAAGTGCGTGTCAGCCCAAAGGCTGGCGCACGTCCTTTGGTTTGACGAGTGCAAAGGTAATACAATATTTTTCGGAACTGCAAGAAAATACAGGAAAAAACATGTTAGGTGCGAAAAAAAGTTGAGGTGTGCCTGTAACTTGCTGATATACAGAAAAATATTTTCGGATAAATACTGAGATGTTAGCGACCTAACATATAACTGTTAGGTTAGATAAGGGAGAGAGTATCTGGGGGCAATGAGATTTATGGACGCTAAACGAATCGTTCACCGTCTTGCAAAAAAACAATGAAGAGTGAAATGATTTCACTCTTCATTATTTATTGTTCTCTCTTGTTAGATACTCAGTTCCTCGAGTACCTTGATGAGTTTCTTATCGAATGGCTTGTCAGAACGAATGGCCTCAGAGAATGGCACATATACCACCTCGTTGTTCTTGATGCCTACCATTACGTTACGTTGACCTTGCTTGAGTGCCTCTATTGCACCTACGCCTGTGCGGCTTGCGAGTATTCGGTCACGGGCAGTAGGACTACCACCACGCTGCAGGTGTCCAAGGATAGACACGCGCACATCGTAACCAGGGAACTCGTTCTTGACACGCTCTGCATAGTAGAGGGCACCGCACTTAGGCGACTCTGACACGATAACGATACATGATTTCTTTGACTTACGAATGCCGCGCTTCATGAATTCAGCCAACTGGTCCTCGTCGGTTGCCTCCTCTGGTATGATGGCAGCCTCAGCGCCGCAGGCGATGGCAGAGTTCTGGGCAAGGAAGCCGGCGTCACGTCCCATTACCTCGATGAAGAAGATACGCTCATGGCTCTGTGCGGTGTCGCGTATGCGGTCAACACACTCCATGATGGTGTTCATCGTTGTATCATATCCAATGGTAGAGTCTGTTCCATAGAGGTCATTGTCGATAGTGCCTGGGAGGCCGATGCAAGGCACGTCAAACTCGTTTGCAAAGTTCATGGCACCAGTAAGAGAACCGTTACCACCGCATACTATAAGCGCATCAACGCCATTTGCCTTGATTTGGTCGTATGCCTTCTGCATTCCCTCCATTGTCATAAATTCCTTTGAGCGAGCTGTCTTGAGGATAGTACCGCCGAGGGTAATGATACCGCTCACATTCTCTGTGGTGAAATCCTTCATCTCACCATTGATAAGACCGTCATATCCGCGATAGATTCCCTTTACATTGAACCCGTTGTAGATGGCGGCACGGGTTACGGCGCGAATAGCCGCATTCATTCCGGGAGCATCGCCTCCGGATGTAAGAATGCCGATTGTCTCAATTTTTGCCATAGTGTTCCTGTTTTATTAAAAGCCTAACCAAGCCTTCCAGAAAGGAAGGATGTTTATAGTATAAATACCTATAAAGATGGCTATATCCGTTTTATTTAATTGTTAATTATAATTATTAATCATTTAGTTGTTATACCTGAAAGAAATACGAGCCTGCCGTTAGCGAATCTCCTGACGCTTTCCACATCCATCCCTTTGGGAGGGCATAGGCAGGCTTTACACCATGAAATACAGCACGACAAGACCGATGATGCCGGCAAGCAGCACCTTTGAGCCAACGTGCTTGAAGTACCATGACATTCCGACACGCTCGGTACGCATATAGACGATGCCCGATACGCTGCCAATGGTCAGTACGCTGCTACCCACGGCTGTGACATAGGCTATTACCTTCCAGTATGCTCCGTTCTGCACCATATCCACAAGTAACGGTCCTGTAGGCTGCATAACGGCATTCATATCAAATAATGATATCATTGTCATAGCCGTTGCGAAGTTGTCGAGGAATATGCTGATGAATCCTCCGATGACACCGAGAATCCAGATGCTTGGACAATACTCTGCAATCTGCTCTGCAAGCCATACGAATGCGCCAGTCTCTGCCACAACGCCAACAGCCAGCATGATACCCATGACATAGAGCATGAGCTGTATAATGGAATACTGAAGCTGTCGTGGAATGGAGCGTGTCATTCTCCTGTCGAAACTCATTATGTTTCGGTTGAATATCTCGTTTATTATCCACAGGATGGACAGTACGCAGAATGCTCCGAGGAATGGGGACAGCTTGGTGAGGTTGTGGAACGTAGGGATGAACCACAGGCCTCCAATACCCACGAAGAGCACTACGAGACGCTGCCAAACCTTGAGGTTGGTGTCATCACCTCGATAAGGCAATGTAGGGCGGTCGAGCTGCACGGTCTCGCTAAGTGTCCTGCCGATAAGATATGTTGGCAGCATCCATGCTATGAGACACGGAATGGCAAGCGACATTGTATATGACGTTGCGGTTATCGCTCCCATATTCCAGAGAACGAGCGATGTAGGGTCGCCGATAACGGTAAGTGCTCCGCCGAAATTGACGGCAAGGACAACCACCGCACCATAGATAATCCTGTCGCGAGTGCGTGGGAGGATCTGATTTGTTACGGTAAGCATCATCACCGTGGATGATATGTTATCGAGGTTGGCTGACAGGATGAATGAGAATGCCGCAAGTTTCCACAGGAGCAACCGGCTATTGCGTGTACGCAGCCAGATGGTGAGGAAATCAAAGCATCCGTTGTTATGCAGAATCTCGACAATAGTCATTGTAGCCAACAGGAAGAGAACAACCTCGGAAGCCTTTCCCACGCATGGCAGGAAGACGCTGTACCAGATGTAGTTCTTAACCGCATCACTTGTAGCCGAAGCCCCATGCAGGAAGCTCATATACTCCCCGCGATGGTTTGACATGATAAAGTCACTACCCCAACAGATATACAATACCCACCCAACGGTACCGGCAAAGACTGCGATAGCAGCTTTGTTTACGTTGGTGAGCCTCTCGGTAGCTATGAGTAGATAGCTAATTAATAGTATTGCTACAATTATCAATGTCATGTGTGCAAAATTACTACTTTTTCCGTGAATGCCAAACAAAAAGAGCGAAAAAATCGCTTGATAACGATAATTTCGCCCAATTATTAGAGTTTTTATGTGTTTTGCTTTCAGATTGAAAGCGAAGATTATTTACTATTCAGTTATTTACTCTGTACTATTTATGTACAATTTGATATATTTACTATTTTTGCGCTAATCACAAATCGTGAATGCCTATTCGCAATAAGAAATAGTACATAAATAGTAATTAGTAAATAGTCAAATAGTAAATGTTGTTTACTCTCCCAAAGGTACTGTGAAGTACTCCTTCTTGCCTGAAGGATAGATACCCTTGATGTAGAGAACAGGATCCTTGCTCTTGTTAGCAGCCTTGACAGCGTTGCTGAGGTCAGAGAGCTCCTTCATCGGTGTCTCGTTGACTGTCTGGATGATGAAGCCTACAGGAATACCACGGTCCTTGAACTTACCAGAGTTAATCTTTGTCACCTTGAGACCGTACTTGATGTCGAGTTCTTCCTTCTCGCGGTCGTTGATCTCACGAATCTGAGCACCGAGAACATCGATGTCGGCATCCTTCACAACCTTAGTGTTGCCCTGCTCGTTCTTGAGAGTAACCTCAACGGTCTTTGACTTCTTCTTGTGGAGAACAACAACCTTAACCTTGTCGCCAGGACGCTTTGTAGCAAGAATCTCCTGAAGCTCAGCCATCTTTGTAACCTTCTGACCATCGATGTTTGTGATAACATCACCGTCCTCGATACCAGCATCCTCGGCAGAGCCGCCTTCTTGAACTTTGTCAACATAAACACCCTCGTTTGTACCAAGGTCAACTTCCTTCTGCTGTGCCTTCTGCTCGTCAAGGTAGCCGCGTACATCACGTCCCATAATACCGAGCAAGCCACGCTGTACCTGACCATATTCCTTCAAATCTGCAACAACCTTGTTCATGATAGTTGTAGGGATAGCGAAGCCATAACCTGTGAAGTTACCTGTCTGAGAATAGAGCATTGCGTTGATACCAACAAGCTCACCCTTTACGTTTACGAGAGCACCACCAGAGTTACCTGCATTGATAGCAGCATCAGTTTGGATGAATGCCTCAACACCATTTGCGCCAAGAGAACGTGCCTTAGCAGAAACGATACCAGCCGTTACTGTAGCACGGAGGTTGAATGGGTGTCCGATAGCAAGTACCCACTCACCAACCTTGATATCATCACTTGAAGCGATGGTAATAGCTGGGAGGTTCTTTGCATTGACCTTGATAAGAGCGAGGTCGGTATTCTTATCAGTACCGATGATACGAGCAGAATACTCGCGGTTGTCGTTAAGGGTAATGGTGAGTTCGTCAGCGCCCTCTACAACGTGGTTGTTTGTTACGATATAACCGTCAGAAGAGATGATAACGCCAGAGCCTGCACCCTCCTTCTTAGGAGTCTGAACCTTACGGCGCTGATTCTGTCCCTGACCGCGCTGGCCGAACATACCGAACGGGTCGAAGAAATCGCCGAATGGATCGCTCTGCATCTCAACCTCCTGAACCTTTGAATTCTGAAGGTATTTGATATGTACCACACATGGCAGAGCCTTGTCGGCTGCATAAGTCAAATCAACTGGCTGACCTGCAACAGCGGCAGGAGCATTTGGAGCCTTTGCAGCCTTAGCCTCTGTGAAGGCTGCAACTGAGAATGTGAGCGATGTCACACAAAGTGCTGCAACAGCAAAATTACAAATAGTCTTTTTATTCATTTTTATTGTTTAATTACAGATAACCTCTTTGTTGGTGGAAGGTGACAGGTGATACGTGCCATTTCTGACAGACACACCAGACAACTAACATCCGATTCCTGAGTGCAAAATTAAACGCAAAAAATGTAATTCCGACATTTTGTCATGTTTTTTGCTTTTTTTTAAATAATAATCCTCACGTATTAACGGCAATTTATGATTTGGCACTTAGAATTAAAGATATTTTAAGACCTAACTGCCAACTGCATCATCATAACAGCCGACAAAGCTGCTGTTTCCGTCCTAAGCCTTGCAGAACCAAGCGACACAGACTTATAGCCAGCCTCAACGGCTGCCTTTACCTCTTCTATTGAGAAGTCACCCTCCGGACCTACAAGGACAAGTATGTCTTCATTATCTGTAATATCCATAGCCTTCAATTCCTCAAAGAAATCTGTCCTTGGAACTTCATCATAGCAATGGCAGATAAAGCCCTTGGGATGCTTCTTTATTATATCCATGAAAGGAGTCATCTCGTTGACAACAGGCATCCAAGGCTTACGACTCTGCTTAACGGCAGAAACCACAATCTTCTCTACCCTGTCCTTGCGCATCTGCTTCCTTTCAGAGAACTTGCAAAGAGGAAACGAGAACTCATCCACACCTATCTCCGTGGCTTTCTCCACCATCCATTCCACACGCTCCATCATCTTCGTAGGAGCCATAGCGATATGGAGATGTCCTTTCCATCCTTTCTCTTGAGGAAGTTTTTCTGTGATGCGATAGTGACAATGTTTCCCCTGGGCAAGAGTGACCTCTGCCTTGAAGAACACGCCCTCACCATCCATGAGGAATATCTCATCGCCCTCAACGAGTCTCAACACGCGGATGGCGTGCTGTGCCTCTTCCTGCGGAAGTTCATCAAGTTCCCCAGCCTTTGGCACATAGAAATATCTCACCTCCTTCATTCCTTCGACCTCCTGTCAAGTTCTTCCTTGATATGCTTTGCCGTTTCGTATTCCTCATTCTCAATAGCCTTCTCAAGTGATGCCTCAAGCATTTCCCTTGTAAGCGAATTGATAGGAATAGCCACACCAGGCTGCCCTTTCTTCAAAGGCACACTCTGATACTGCCACAGCCTCTGCTCGGCATAGAGAGGCACATGCTTATTGACAAGCGTGAGCAGAACGCCCTCGGTTGCTTTCACAGGGAAGGTTGTGCCGGTACGCTCATCTTCTATAACCGCCCGATATACCCCATCAACGACATTAGTCACTACCACGCAGAGTTTCAGGTCCGTCATATAGCTGATAATCCCCATCAAAGCCTCTGGAAGGAGCGTCCTGCCCGCATTTTCACCAATTGCCTGAACAGGTTCTTCCTCCGTATTTGCAAGACCGGAACGCAGGTCAAACTGAAACTTCGTGAACTTGTCACACACTATGCTCAGATGGCGGGTTTCCGACTCGTCAACAAGACTGATGATGCCAATATCCGTATTGTTCACCATCAGCTGTATGCCCATGTATTTCAGTTTTATTTTTTCCATAAGAAAACAAATTACAGCCCCTCACCTGCCCTTCGGGCATCCTCTCCCCAAGGGGCGAGGAAGAAGTTACATTTTACTGCTTATGAGGGATCATTTTAGGGTTAAATACTAACTTTCCCCTCGCCCTTTGGGGAGAGGGTGTCCGTAGGACGGGTGAGGGGCCGCTTCGGCCTAAAGATTATTCCAAACAGCACAAGCAGCACGAGTGCATATCCGGCAAATATGAACCATGAGGTTCTCCATCCTGCAAGGGCATCCGTCACACCCTCATCATATACGAATGTGTTCACAACTGCCTGAGCCGAAAGTGTTCCTACCGTTGCGCCAAATCCGTTGGTCATCATCATGAACAAGCCTTGTGCCGACGAGCGGGTATCTGCATCCGTATTCTGGTCAACGAACAACGCTCCTGATATGTTGAAGAAGTCGAATGCCACACCATATACTATACAGCTAAGCACTAACATCCACAATCCAGAGCCTGTATCTCCCAAACCGAACAATCCGAACCTCAACACCCACGCCAATATGGCTATCATCATCACCTTCTTTATTCCGAACTTCTTCAGGCAGAAAGGAATAAGCAGTATGCAACAGGTCTCGCTTATCTGTGATAATGATATAAGGATATTGGCATGCTGAGCACAAAATGTATCGGCATATTCAGCCACGTCCTTGAACGATGTGATGAACGGATTTGCATATCCGTTAGTTATCTGAAGGCATACGCCTATGAACATCGAGAAGACGAAGAATATCGCCATCTTCTTCTTTTTGAACAACTTGAACGAGTCAAGACCGAATATCCTTACGAGTAATGGCGAAGACTTGTCTGCCTCCTGTTCCTTTACCGGAGATGCAGGTAACGTAAGACTGTAAGCTGCAAGCAGAAGGCTCAAAGCCGCACTCACAACGAATTGCTTGCTTGAGGTTTGGAAACCGAGCAAATCCACAGCCACCATAGTACAGATGAAGCCTATCGTACCAAAGATTCTTATCGACGGGAATATCTTCACCGTATCATATCCATTCGATGCAAGGGCGTTGAACGCCACAGAATAGCTAAGCGCGATAGTAGGCATAAAGAATGCCACGCTAAACGCATAGAGGGTGAACAGCATCCCTATCTCGCAACCGGAGGTCATGCCATAGAAACCTGTAGCACCCATGAACAAACCTGCCACCAGATGACACAAGGACAACAATTTCTGTGCCGGAACCCACTTGTCTGCTACTATGCCCATTATTCCGGGCATAAACAAGCTTACCACTCCCTGTATGCTATAGAACCATCCGATTATTGAGCCGAATCCTGCTTCTGCAAGATACGATCCCATGCTGGTGAGGTATGCTCCCCATACAGCAAACTCCAGATAGTTCATTATTATGAGCCTAAGTTTCAGATTCATCTATACTACATTTATTCGCAAAAGCTCATCAAGCTTCGCAAGTTCCTATTTAGCTATGTACTATTTATTAAATCACAGCTTTCTCTTTGCAAAATTACTTCAAATTTTTGAAACAACCAAATAAATCAAAAAAAAGTGAATATTTTGAAAATTCCTTTTCTGTTCTCATATAAAATAGCTATATTTGCACTCAAAAATCAGAGACGTGCGCCAGCCTTTTGAGACTGACACACACTATTTGTTTCGTGCGAATATATTTACACTCAAAATCAGAGACACGATGATACGTCACATATTACATATAGCCCTTCTTGCTTTGCCTCTTGCAATAAACGCGCAAGAGACAAAGACCGAGTTTGCCGTAGACGATATCATGTATCAGACTCAAGAGTCACCAGCACAAGCCATAACACCACAGTTTTGCGATAGCGTCTCACTACACCTCCCTACCCTAACCGAGTATGGACAGGTGCCTAACCTCCACTTTCCTTACATCGGATGGCATAACTGGCCTACATGGAGATTGCATGAGGGTGTGAATGCCTCGCTCGGATTGTCGGTATTCTCAACATTCGGAAGCGGACACACATGGAGCGGAGCTGGTTTTTCGGAGAATGCCTCTATGATGTATGCCATGCCTTTGGGCAAGAAATTCAGCGCAGCCATAGGTGGTTATATCAAGAACACGTCATGGGCACATGATTCGTTCAGAAGCGCGGGATTATCTGCCATTTTGAACTATCAGGCAAACGACCGACTGAATGTGTATGCCTACGGACAGAAATCGCTTCTCAACAGCAATCATATCCCCCTCCCGCTTTACTATATGGATGATGTGGCGGACCGCATCGGCATAGGTGCGGAATACAAGGTAACGCCTGCATTTTCAATAGGATTGAGCGTTGATTACAGCAGATACAAGGAGCCAAATCCGTGGTTTGACCACTATAATGCGGATATTAAGCAACAAAATAGGGAATTTCCTCGATAAATGAGGAAATTCCTTTTCTTTTTTCATTGTTTTTTATTACCTTTGCCAACGAATAAGGTCAAAAAGACAAAAGCCAGAGGTAAAAAGCCTTAATCCCTTTAGACTTCAGACTTTAGCCTTTTAGACCATTACAAAGCCCAAACAATTAAAAAACAAGAATAATTATGAAAAAGATTTTATCACTTTTATCTGTAGTTATCATCGCCCTATGCACTTTCACTTCATGCGATGAGGACCTCATGATCAGTACTCAACTCAAAGGTACATGGGAAGGTTATATGGACACTTACTATGACATTAACGGACGCAAGCAGAAAGCGACATATACAGAAATACAGTTCTTCAAGGATGCTGGAGATACATCTGGAGAAGGATATTGGATTGACCATTTCAGCAATCGCCCTGGCGATTATTATTATAGCCGTATCCATTGGAATGTAGTGGATAGAGATATTACAATCACTTTCAGAGATTCCCACACCACTATCAATATTCACAACTATGATATTGTTAGTAGAAATAATAGGAAATACTTTACAGGTTGGTTCCAAGATGATTACCACACACATACAGAATTCGACCTTGAGAAAACCTCAAACGAATATCATTATGACTACGAATATGGCTATGGTGATGGCTACTACGACTACTGGGGCAATTCAAAGGCTACACGTAGTTCTGACAACTCAGAAAACGTAGAAATCCCTGTTCGTAGATTCATAAAGCAATAACACTTCATTTATATAAAAATCAGAGCCTGCCCTAAAATAAATTAGGACAGGCTCTCTTCATTTTCAGACTTGCTTTAGCTTGTTTAGCTTCAGCGAATAACAAAGCCAAAGCCCGACACCCCAACAGGGCATATCCAGACGGGGGTAGTATGCCTGAAATGAGATGCGCTTACACTAAAATCCTTATTGTTACCTGTTACTTGTTACCGCAGGGGGTGAACGCTGTGCCTTCGCTATACCTTCGTCGTGCCTTCGCTATGGCTTCGCTTCAGGTTCGCTCCCATCGATGGAGCATCAACGGACTTACAACGGACTTATAACGGAGGTAGAACGGAACTGCATCGGAGGAGATTACCAGAGCATTTATCGCGTCTTTACATCGTTTTTCAAGCATACTGAATAAGGCGAATCTGCCCGAAATTAATGCTCGTTGTTATGTTGTTGAGACTATCAGCCGCCTACGCATCTCCTCCAATTTACACATAACAGCCTCATTATCTTTATCTTACATAACCACAACAAGCAAGCAGAATCACGACCAGTAACAAGTAACAGGTAACAATAAGGATTTTTGTGCATGCCAATTTTACTAAATCTTTCTAAGGAGTTTATATACCTTATTATATATAGAAATAATAAAATCAGGGCAGCTGCTAAACTAATTTTCTTATTGTTACCCGTTACCCGTTACCGACACGTTTCCTGGGATTATCTTGGCACACAACTGATTCTATTAGGGGCAACTCATCGTCTGCCATAATCCACTCTCCTGATTTAAAAGCATTTTTCTGTTTCGTTAAAATTATTATCATCATGGCTATCTTCTTCTTTTCGTTGAAAGGAAATATAAGACACAGTATGATGTCAACGAAATCAGGATTGTGTAAACCTTTCCGGGGAACTGACAACCTTTCAAGTATGATGTCAACGAATGCAGATTAATAACAACTAAAAACTGTAAACCCAAATCAGGAAAAGACAAAAGACAACAGCGTCTACCCCTTGTAGTAACAAGTAACAGGTAACAATAAGGATTTTAGTGTAAGCGTATCTCATTCAAAACATAGTACCCCCGTCTGGATATGCTCTGTTGGGTATAGGACTATGAATAAGTTGCCAAGTGATGACAAAGCCTGCTAAAACCAAACAGGAAACAATCATGAAAGCAAACAAAAAATGCCTGCCGGAAACCGACAGGCATCTAAGATTATGGTTTATCCAAGATATTTCATAAGAATCTTTGCATTACCAGAATCACGGAGTTTGGTGATTGACTTCTCACGAATCTGACGTACACGTTCACGGGTAAGACCGAGCTGATCTCCGATTTCCTCAAGTCCTTTCTCGTGGCAGCCTATGCCGAAGCACTCGCGGATGATTGTTATCTCACGGTCTTTGAGCACCTTTGAGAGCACGTTGTTAAGCTCCATAGCCATTGACTCGTGGTCAACATGGCGGTCGGTGCGTGAATCCTCGCCTGAAGCCATAACATCGAGCATACAGTTCTCCTCACCATCGGTGAATGGAGCGTCGATACTTACATGATGACCGTCAGCGCCGAGGCTCTGACCAATTTTGTCCTCCTCAATGTTGGTTGCCGCTGCAAGCTCCTGTACGGATGGACGACGCTGGTGCTCCTGCTCGAACTTGTTGATCTCGTGGTTGATCTTGTTGAGAGAACCTACCTGATTGAGAGGAAGGCGCACGATACGGCTCTGCTCTGCGATAGCCTGAAGGATGCTCTGGCGAATCCACCATACGGCGTATGAGATAAACTTAAAGCCTCGTGTTTCATCGAACTTCTGAGCAGCCTTGATAAGGCCGATATTACCTTCATCAATAAGGTCAGTAAGAGTAAGTCCCTGATGTTGGTACTGCTTTGCTACAGATACCACGAAACGGAGATTTGCCGTTACGAGCTTATCCTTTGCACGTTCACCGTCCGGACCTCCTTTCTTGATCATTTGTGCAAGTTCAATTTCCTCATCAATACTGATAAGCGGTGCACGACCAATTTCTACGAGATACTTATCCAGAGCTTCGCTGGAACGGTTGGTGATACTCTTCTGAATCTTTAACTGTCTCATCTCTGATGTTTAATAAAAATTTAATTGTTTGTTATTCAACAAAATATAGGGACATAACAACCCCACATAATTAAAAAACGGCGCAAAAGTACAAATATTTTATCAGACCACCAAATTTTTTCACTTTTTTTTTATTTTACCCCTACAAGGCGCCAAAAACGGTCTCCATTACCCTTGTAATACGCCATGACAAGATAGCGGTTCTCGGTTTGGAAGAAGTCGCCCTCCGTCTCGCCCGTAGGCGTCAATCGCTGTGAATATGCCGGCAGAATGTTGAGATACTGGTATGAGTAATATCCATATTTCAGGGGAATCTCCACATGATACCATTTATTCTCATCGTCGTATTCCATGAGGTATTTCTCCGAAAGTCCGTTATATGTCCATTTGCCGTCAACATACACTTCCCCGTCAAGGCGAGGGGTATCGAGATAGAAATTTACCTTTACATATTCCGAGGTGATATCATTCTCTATGTTGTCGGAGTTGCGGATATAGAAGGCACCGTCGGCATCCTCGTCATACACGTACGCACGACGCGGATAGTCATGGAAAAGATGCGCATGATACCATTCCCCATCCCATTGCAGGCTCTCAACGCCCATTGAGTTGCGATGCACGTCGAGCATCTCGAACTTATGAAACTCGTTTCCTGCAGGGAAGATAAGGTCCTTCGTATGTGTCCATTCAAGAGTGCCGGGACGCATGACAGGCGCAGGAGGACACCACACCTGATTGTCGGAACGGTGGTTCTGCATCACAAGCACACGGAACTGCTCACGCGGATTGGTTGCCTTGAGCGTCGGCGGGTAGTCAAGACGCAGATTGAGCTGCTGATGCGACCTACGCACGTCTATGTCGGTATCGGTAAGTATGGTGGTTGATATATTGGCAATGTTCTCTGTCACCATGAAACGAGCCGTGGCAACCACGTCTTTCGTATCATCGTCGATGATGTCAAGCTGATAGTTACCGCTTATCTTCGGCGCACACGACGAGTTAGGAATCCTCAGCGTGTAGTGATTATAAAGCTGATTCGTGTTGATTGATTCCTGATAATTGTCGATTGTTATGCCATCCTGAAAGCCGGATATGTAGTCGCTTGTGAAGAGTCCTTCAGTAGGAGTCCAGTCAGGCTCACAATGAGTAAGAGAATAGACATAGCGATGATACTGGTGCGTAAGGTCGTCAAAAGAAATGGTGAGACGGTCGGAAGAGCCAAGACGGATTACGGCATCACCCAGCCAGTCCTTTCCAGAAACCACCTGAAGCGATGCTATGTTTTCACTCCGTATCTCATGCTGCTGAGCATAAGCCGACATTGTGAGCAACAGAATACCTGCCAGTACTTTTATCTTCTTCATATCATTCAAATTGACAGCAAAAGGTGTGCCATAGCCTTGAGTTATGACACACCCTTATAATGTTATAGATTAAAGTTTATGGATGAAGGATTAAGGTTTAATTGTTATTCACACAATCCCTATTCCTTATTCCATCAACCTTATTCCATTCTCACTAATTATTCACCGAACCTCCCACAATATCGAGAAGCTCACTGGTGATTGCCTGCTGACGAGACTTGTTATACTGAAGGTTCAATAAGCGAAGCAGTTCGTCAGCATTATCCGTTGCTGTCTGCATAGCAACCATACGTGCAGCATGTTCTGATGCGTTACTGTCAAGGAGTGCTGTGTAGATCATTAAATTCACATAGCGAGGAATGAGCAGGTTGAGAACCGTCTGACGGTCAGGCTCTACGATGTAGTTGTCGTGCAAGGTCTTAGCCTTTGCATCCGAACTTGTTCCGTCAAGAGCCTTGTGTCCGCCCTGTTTCTCAAGATATTCCTGTGCATTGCCAGTCACTACGTTGGTTTTCAAATCACGAGTGTGGTCATAGTCCATAGCCTCCTCAATGTCGATAGGAATCAACGTCTTTGTCTGGAGAATCTGCGAACCTGCACTCTTGAAATGATGGTAGATCATCTCAACCTTGTCTATCTCTCCGTTTACGAAGAGGTCGGCAAGTTCAAGACCTATCTGTACGCATTCATGGGAATTAGGCTTGTCGGCAAGAGCAGCAAAGTTGCCACCGCTCTTTATTCCGAGTTTGTTCACCTTCTCTGCAACCTTACGGCCTACAGGATAGACAACGACCTCTATTCCCTTCTCTTTATAACCGTCCACTGCACGCTGCATCATCTTGATGACATTGGCATTGAAACCTCCGCAAAGGCTTGAGTTTGAAGCGAAGACGAGCATTGCCACCTTCTTCACCTCTCGCTTCTGCGTAAGTGCGCCCTGAGCATCCATATCAGCAGCAAGGTAGGTTTTGAGGATAGTCTCCAGCATATTCTCATAAGGGAGCATATTCTCAATCATCACCTGCGCATGATGAAGTTTGCTCGATGCCACCATCTTCATCGCACTCGTAATCTTACGTGTGCTCTGAACTGATGCTATACGATTTTTAATTTCCTTTAATGACGGCATATTTCTAATTAATAATTAACAATTAATAATTAATAATTGGTAAGTCTAAATCCTTAATTCAAAATTACCAATTAAGTAATTAGTAATTCGTAATTCGTAATTATTTAGCGTACTGACCTGATACATCAGCCATTACCTTCTCAATGGTTGCGGTTGCGCTGTCGTCAATCTTACCACTACCGAGGAAGTCAATGACATCAGAATAACTTGAACGCATGACATCAAGGAAGCTGTCCTGACACTCACGTACCTTATCAACTGGAACAGAAGCCATCAAGCCATGTGTACCGCAATACAGAATGGCAATCTGCTCACCTACTGGCATTGGAGAATACTGAGGCTGGATAAGCAACTGATTGTTCTTACGGCCACGGTCAAGAGTCATGGCAGTAACGGCATCCATATCACTTGAGAACTTAGAGAAGCTCTCAAGCTCACGATACTGAGCCTGGTCAATCTTCAGGGTACCTGCAACCTTCTTCATTGACTTGATCTGAGCAGAACCACCCACACGAGATACGGAGATACCTACGTTGATAGCAGGGCGGAAACCCTGGTTGAAGAGGTCAGACTCAAGATAAATCTGTCCGTCAGTAATAGAGATTACGTTTGTTGGGATATATGCTGATACGTCACCGGCCTGTGTCTCGATAATAGGAAGAGCCGTGAGAGATCCACCACCCTTCACCTTACCTTTCAAGCACTCTGGAAGGTCGTTCATCTGCTCTGCCACCTCCTGCTGCTCGTTAATCTTAGCAGCACGCTCGAGAAGACGAGAGTGGAGATAGAACACGTCACCAGGGTAAGCCTCACGTCCAGAAGGACGACGGAGGATAAGAGATACCTCACGATATGCAACAGCCTGCTTTGAGAGGTCGTCGTAGATAACGAGGGCATGCTCACCACGATCACGGAAATACTCACCGATAGCAGCACCTGCAAATGGTGCATAATACTGCATAGCAGCAGGATCACTTGCCGTAGCAGCTACAATGATAGTATATGGAAGAGCACCACGTTCCTTGAGGTTCTGAACGAGAGCAGCTACTGTAGATGCCTTCTGACCGATGGCAACATAGATACAGTATACAGGCTGTCCTGCCTCATAGAAAGACTTCTGGTTGATGATAGTATCAATGGCGATAGCCGTCTTACCAGTCTGACGGTCACCGATGATAAGCTCACGCTGACCACGACCGATAGGAATCATTGAATCCACAGCCTTGATACCGGTCTGCAATGGCTGCTTAACCGGCTGACGGTAGATAACGCCCGGAGCCTTACGGTCGAGTGGCATCTCATATGCGTCAGCAAGGTCGATAGCACCACCACCATCAATAGGCTGGCCGATAGGATTGATGACACGGCCGAGCATATTGTCGTTGACGCGAATAGAAGCAATACGATTGGTACGCTTCACTGTCTGACCTTCTTTGATACCGCTTGTAGGACCCAGAAGCACACAACCAACGTTGTCTTCCTCCAAGTTCATCACGATAGCCATGGTGCCGTTCTCGAACTCAAGAAGTTCGTTAGCCTGCGCATTGCGCAAGCCGTAGATACGAGCCACACCATCGCTCACCGTCAGTACGGTACCCACCTCGTCAAAATCCTGACCTTGGTTGATACCCTGCAGCTGCTGAAGAAGCACCTCAGACACTTCGCTTGGTTTTATTTTGTCCATTATTCGAAATTACAAAGTTACAAGTTTACTAATTACAGTCGGGGTTAGCCTAACTGCTTGAGAATAGTACGCAACTGCGACTGTACGCTGACATCCATGCGATAGGTATCATACTCAAGTATGAAGCCTCCGATAATGTCGGGGTTCACCTTTGTCTCGAACTCCACGTTTGCCTGAGTACGCTTCTCCACCATCTGCTGCATCTTCGTACGAACATCCTCAGAAACGGGGACGGCAGTGATGAGACGGCCGGAAACCACATTCTTCTCCTGACGATAGAGTGTGACAAAGGAATTGGCCATAAACTGCATAAGGTTCTCCCTACCCTCCTGAAGCACAAGGCTTATGAACCTCTTTGTGTGCTCCGAAGGATTACCGCCGCAGGCAGCAAGAAGGATGTCCTTCTTCTTCTCCTTTGGCAGCATGGGATTGTCGATGGCTGTTCTCAGCTGGCGCACGTCGAGGTAGCTCTGGGCGATGCTTTGCATATCAGCATAAACAGCGTCCTTCACAGCCTGTTGAGCAGCACTCTTCAGAAGAGCGCGAGCATAGCGAACTGAAATTACACCAGTATTCATAATCGATTTTCCCTTATACTTTATTTATTCTCCACTTGAACCTCATCCAGCATACGGTCGATGAGCTGCATCTGCTGAGCATCGCTTGAGAGGTTGGTACGTACCACCTTCTCAGCAATCTGAACAGAGAGCTGGGCAACCTGAGCCCGAATATCGCGGATTGCAGCCTGCTTCTCACGCTCTATCTGGAGGTTTGCTTCCTCCATGATGCGAGTAGCCTCTGCCTTCGCCTTATTCTGGGCTTCCGCGATAATGGCATCACGCTTGGCACCTGCTTCCTTTATGATGTCCGCCTGTTGCACACGCGCCTGCTGTACTATAGCTTCACTTTCCTGCTGTATGTTCGTGAGTCTCTCGGCTGCCTCATGGGCACTCTTCAGACTCTCATCGATGAACTTCTTACGCTCTTCAACCATGCCTACGATGGCAGGGAAGCCGAACTTAGCAAGCACACCGAACACTACAAGGAATGCGAGAAGCATCCAGAACAGTAGTCCAAGATCGGGAGTTAATATTGATGGGAGATTCTCCATTTTCTAATGGTTTTATAAAGGTTGCAAGGTTGGCCGAAACCACCTTTGAACCTGAAAAAATTACTTGATAAGGAATGCGCAGGCAACAACAGCGAAGAGGGCAACACCCTCAACGAAAGCAGCAGTAAGAATCATGTTTGTCATGATTGTACTTGAAGCCTCTGGCTGACGAGCAATAGCATCCATAGCGTTACCGCCAATTTTACCAATACCCAAACCTGCACCAATAGTAGCAAGACCTGCACCAAGACCGCAACCCATAGCTGCGATTCCGTCTAAAAGAAGTGATGAAATCATAATTTTAAATGTTTAAAGTTATTAGTTTTTTTATTTGTTATTTCTATTTTCGACCACGCCAAGCATCGGCATGGCACATTAATTATTATTCTGTTTTATTACTCTGCATGATGATGAGCCGGACGTGAGAGTCCGATGAACACGGCAGAGAGGAGCGTGAATACGTAAGCCTGAACAAATGCCACAAGCACCTCAACGAGATTCATGAACAGAAGCATCAGTCCGCTGAATAGGTTCAAGCCTATACCGTATGCCGTACCCATTGACCATCCGAGGAAGATGATACATGTAAACGATAGGATAACGGCATGACCAGCCATCATGTTGGCAAAGAGACGGACCATCAATGCAAACGGCTTCGTGAAGATTCCTACAAGCTCAATCACAGGGATAAGCGGTGCAGGATATGCCTTCAGAAACAATGGCACCTCCGGCCAGAATATCTCCTTCCAGTACTCCTTGTTGCCGTTGAAGTTCACGGCTATCATCGTACAGATGGCAAGGAAGAACGTTATGTTGATGTTACCCGTCACATTACCACCACCAGGAAATATAGGAATAAGTCCTACAAGGTTCGTGGTGAAGATGAAGAAGAACACCGTCATAAGGTATGGAGCATAGCGGCGATAGTAAGCCTCACCTACAAGTGCCTTTGCCACATCGTCGTGAATCATCATCACAAGCATTTCCATGCATCCGACGAAGCCACTCGGAGCCTCCTGTTTGCAGTCATGCTTCTTATACCAGCGTGCGCATGAAAGGAAGATAGTGATGAGGATAGCCACGACAATCCAAATCTGCGCTACGCTCTTTGTGATTGAGAGATCCAAAGGACGCTCCACAGTACCGTCAGGCATATTCTCATATATCTTGCCATGCTTTTCCGGATTGAAGAAGAAGTTCTGAGGAAGTGAATGCTCCGTGCAGAACGTCCACTCACCCGTTGCGCTGCTCCTTACGATAATAGGCAATGGAATACTCAAGTGCTTACCCTCATATGAACAGATATGCCACTCGTAAGCATCAGCAAGATGCTCAAGTACAATCTCAGGGATGTTAATGCCCTCACCACCTTCCTTCTTCTCTTCTGAGGCGAAGGATGACAGCGGCAGCAAAGCAACAACCACCAAGAGGAGTATCGACTTTATGTGTTTCATTATTTTACTTATTAACCTTATATTACTTGAAGAGTTTGTTGACCATCTTGGCAAAGAAGATGGAGTGAAGAACCAACAGCACGAAATAGTTGGCCATAAAGGCTATAACCCATGGAATCATAGCATCCCTGCCTACTACGGCATAGACTATTCCAAGAGTAACCAGCACCAGGAACATACGAAAACCGGAACTTGCCGTATGGAACGTGGCAAGAAAGTTCAGATGCCTTATGGCTACCCACTTCCAAAGCGTTGTCAGTATCACTAACTCAAACACAGAAAAGATAGCCGCAATGCTACAAGCTTTGTCATGCAACAGACTCGCATCCAACAACTGGTATTTCGTAATCACCATCGTTATGCCTCTGAGCACACAGATAGCGAGAAGGCATACCAGCATGTGCTGACTGGCTTGTTTCTTTATTTCGGTCTCTGGCATTTCCTTACTATTACAATTCCACACAGAGGTTTACCTGATTCTGATTCACAGAAACAAAGCCTCCGATGATCTCCAGACTTTTCTTTCCTTCAGCCGTTTCGTAGGTAACAACGCCCTTTTCTAGTGAAGATATGATTGGTGCATGGTTCTGAAGTATCTCAAAGCTTCCAAGTGTTCCTGGAACAAGGACACTCACCACCTCACCGTCAAACTCAATCTTCTCTGGTGAAACTATCTTTAATTTTAACATAAGAATATAAATTAACGAACCACGGCCCCTCACCTGCCCTTCAGGCATCCTCTCCCCAAGGGGCGAGGAAAAAGTTACATTCTTTCGCAGTAAGGTTTTGAGGTTTCATTAGTAATATCCCCCTCGCCCCTTGGGGAGAGGGTGTCCATGGGACGGGTGAGGGGCTACTGGGTGTTTTTTATCCCTGTGCCTGAGCAAGAAGTTTCTTACCCTTCTCGATAGCCTGTTCGATAGTACCTACATTGAGGAATGCCTGCTCTGGCAGGTCGTCAAGTTCACCATTGAGAATCATGTTGAAGCCCTTGATAGTATCCTCAATGCTTACCATCTCGCCCTTAACGCCAGTGAACTGCTCTGCAACCGTGAATGGCTGAGAGAGGAAACGCTGTACGCGACGAGCGCGGTTCACAGTCAACTTATCCTCATCAGAGAGCTCATCCATACCGAGGATGGCGATGATGTCCTGAAGCTCCTTATACTTCTGAAGTATCTGCTTCACACGCTGAGCGCACTCATAGTGCTCCTTACCTACCACCAATGGGTCAAGGATACGTGATGTAGAGCCGAGAGGATCCACAGCAGGATAGATACCAAGCTGTGCGATGTTACGTGAAAGCTCCGTTGTAGCATCAAGGTGAGTGAAGGTAGTAGCTGGAGCTGGGTCGGTCAAGTCATCGGCAGGCACATACACAGCCTGTACTGATGTGATAGAACCTGTCTTTGTTGATGTGATACGCTCCTGCATAGCACCCATCTCTGAAGCAAGCGTTGGCTGATAACCTACGGCTGATGGCATACGGCCGAGAAGAGCCGACACCTCAGAACCCGCCTGAGTGAAACGGAAGATGTTATCAATGAAGAAGAGGATGTCACCACCCTGATCACGGAACTCCTCAGCAACGGTAAGTCCAGAGAGAGCAACGGAAGCACGTGCGCCTGGTGGCTCATTCATCTGACCATATACAAGGGTAGCCTGTGACTTCTTAAGTTCTTCAGGATCAACGAGTGACAAATCCCACTTACCCTCGGCCATAGCCTCCTTGAACTTCTCACCGTACTTGATAACGCCAGACTCAATCATCTCACGGATAAGGTCGTTACCCTCACGGGTACGCTCACCCACACCAGCGAATACAGAGTAGCCGTTGTGTCCCTTAGCGATATTATTGATAAGCTCCATGATAAGCACGGTCTTACCTACACCGGCACCACCGAAAAGACCAATCTTACCACCCTTGAGGTAAGGCTCAAGCAAGTCGATAACCTTGATACCTGTAGCAAGCATTTCCTTAGAAGTAGAGAGTTCTTCATACTTAGGAGCCTCACGGTGAATAGGATACTTGTTTTCCTGACCGAGTTCCTTCATACCGTCAATAGGCTGACCGATAACGTTGAGCATACGACCCTTGATCTGTTCGCCGGAAGGCATAGAGATAGGAGCACCTGTTGGGAATACCTCAAGCTCTCTCTGGAGGCCGTCGGTATTATCCATAGCAACGGTACGCACGGTATCCTCACCAATATGCTGCTGAACCTCAATAATGAGATCACGTCCATCAGCACGTTTTACGATAAGTGCATCATGAATTTTAGGCAGCACTTTCTCAGCGTCAAGTCCCTTTGTATCGAAATAAACGTCGATAACCGGACCGATTATCTGGGATATGTGACCAATAATTTGTGACATATTATTTTAGTTTTTAGAGTTAATCTTAATTTAGGTGGCAATTTTTTTGTCATCTGAACGATCGGCTATTTACTAGGTTTCCCCTCTGCGGACTTATGTTCGCACGAAATGGAAAGAAGTGGAAAGTGCAGGTCAGCCGACAAGGCTGGAGCACGTTATTTTAATATTCCACGAGTGCAAATAACATTCGCACGATGTGGAAAGTGCAGGTCAGCCGACAAGGCTGGAGCACGCTATTTTAATATTCCACGAGTGCAAATGTAGTAAAAACTTTTCAATAACAAAAATTTTTCTTACATTTTTTTTACATTTTTTCTCACAAACAAGTATTTTGCAAATTCCATATTCCTTTTTTCTTCCATCTATCCTTCGTTCTGAAGCAAAGGAAGAGTGAAGGCATTGCAAATTAATACCAATCTTTATTCCCATTCAAAGTCGTTGAAATACTATTAAAGAAGGTAATAGAGGAAAAAGACGCGAAGGCATGAGCTTGAAACTCTGTGTCTTCGCGTCTTGGCGTTTATAACTTATTGTTTATGTGGTTTATCCTAAGAGACTTACTGTGCGCTTGAGGAACTTGTCGAGAGCAGCTCCCTTCAACATACCGTTCTGGAGGAGGGCGATGTCGATAAGCTGGTGAACCTTGTCGTTCTTAGAAGCATAGCCAGCGAGAACGTCAGACTTCTTCTTCTGCTCAGCAGTAATGTTGTTGCGTGTTTCCTCAAGATCCTTCTTCTGAGCATCTGTAATCTCGTCAGACTTCTTGTCCTTCTGCTCAGCCTCAAGAACCATCTTACGAGCCTCAAGTCCCTTGATCTCTGAGAGGATAGGCTTGAGAGCCTCTGCTGTGTTGGCATTTGTATCAGCAAGGATAGCCTTAACAACAGCGTGATCAGAATTGAGCACGAGGGTGTATGAGTCTGGCATCTGACCATAGAAGCCCATACCGCTCTGGAAACGGCTTGCGTCCTTCATACGGCGCATATACTCGTTCTGGGTGAACATAACAGGGGCAGCCTCAGCTCCGAGTGCCTGAACCTGTACCATAAAGTCGGTCTTTTCGATTGCAGGCATCTGTGACTTGAACACCTCAGAGATGTTAGCAACCTCTTCCTCAGAGAAATCAACCTTCTTAACCTCGTCCTTGACAATAAGGCGGTCGATGATATCGCCGTCAACACGTGTGAAGCGCGACTTCTCGAACTTCTGCTCAAACATGTTGATTGTAGGTGTGTCAAGCTCGCCATCGAGCAAGAGAACAGAATATCCCTTTGCCTTTGCAGCCTCGATGTATGAATACTGTTCCTCCTTATTATTAGCATAGAGGTAGATGAGGTTGCCGTCCTTGTCGGTCTGGTTGTCCTTGATGAGAGTCTTGTACTCCTCGAATGTGAAGTACTTGCCTTCTGTGTCCTTGAAGAGAGAGAAGTCCTTTGCACGGTCATAGAAAGACTCATCGGTCAGCATTCCGTAGTTGATGAAGATCTTGAGCTTATCCCACTTCTCCTCATAGTCCTTGCGGTCGTTCTTGAAGATACCGTTGAGACGGTCAGCCACCTTCTTTGTGATGTATGTTGAGATCTTCTTCACGTTAGCGTCGCTCTGGAGATAAGAACGGCTTACGTTCAATGGGATGTCTGGAGAATCGATAACACCATGAAGGAGTGTGAGGAAGTCAGGCACGATGCCCTCAACCTGATCAGTTACGAACACCTGATTGCAATAGAGCTGAATCTTGTTGCGCTGAAGGTCGATATTGCTCTGTATGCGTGGGAAATAGAGGATACCTGTGAGGTGGAATGGGAAGTCCACGTTAAGGTGAATCCAGAACAGAGGCTCATCCTGCATAGGATAGAGTGTGCGGTAGAATGACTTGTAATCCTCGTCCTTGAGTGAAGATGGGGCTTTTGTCCAAAGTGGCTCTACATCATTAATAAGGTTGTCCTTGTCGGTATCAACCATCTCCTTTTTCTCTGAACTCCACTCCTGCTTCTTGCCAAAGGCAACAGGTATTGCCATGAACTTACAATACTTGTTCAAGAGAGACTCAATCTTTGACTTCTCAAGGAACTCCTTGCAATCATCAGAGATATGGAGAACAATGTCTGTACCACGACTGTCGCGCTCAGCATCTGAAATCTCGAACTCAGGACTACCATCGCAAGTCCACTTCAGGGCCTTTGCTCCGTCCTTATATGACCGTGTGATGATATCCACACGGTCAGAAACCATGAATGAAGAATAGAAGCCAAGACCGAAGTGTCCGATGATGGCATTTGCGTTGTCCTTGTATTTCTCGAGGAAGTCTGTTACGCCTGAGAATGCAATCTGATTGATGTAGCGGTCAATCTCCTCCTCTGTCATACCAATACCACGGTCAGAGATAGTGAGAGTGCCAGCCTCCTTGTCGAGAGATACATGAACGGTAAGGTCACCAAGTTCGCCCTTGAACTCGCCACGCTCAGCTAATGTCTTGAGCTTCTGTGTAGCGTCAACGGCATTTGAAATCATCTCACGAAGGAAAATCTCATGATCACTGTACAAGAACTTTTTGATAACGGGGAAGATGTTCTCGGTTGTAACCCCGATGTTACCTTTTTGCATAGTAAATATAATATTTTCGGCCTCTTCCCCCCGCCCTCTCCCGTAGAGAGGGAACCAGAAGGCATCGGCATATCATTAATTTATTTTTTTATTGCTATGCAAAAAGCAAAAGGTGTGCCAAAGTTAGCCGAGGCTTTTCAACTCAATACTCCTTGCTTTATCAAGATATTCGTCATATAGCAAAATGGCAGACTCCCACTCTTTCGATGCTGACAAGATGTCGGAATCTACGTTTGTTCCGAGTTTTGAAAGGCGTGAATGCAATTCGCCTATAGTGAGGATATTAAGGGCTTCTGCCGGTTGATAGAGCACTTCCTCGCCTTTGTCATCGTGCATTATCTCTGCAAGGAAATGTATCTGCTGAAGGTCATAGAGGAGTTTCGACAATACGCGCATGGAGATTCCAAGCTGCTCTTTCAACTGCATGGAACTATAAGCCAGTTTGCCTTCCGAGAAGCGTTTGCAGACAATAGACATTATCTTTATAGACAGCACCATCCTTGCCTTGTATGACAAATCCGCCTGCGAATTATTTGAAAGGAAGTCATCATGATTCTGTATGGTATATGACAGCTCTGCACCTACAAGAATGATTGTCCAGGAAATCTGCATCCAAAGCATGAAGAGAGGGATAACAGCAAATGAACCATAGATAGCGTTATAGTTGCTCACCCATATCTGGGAGTTGATATATATGAGCTGGAACAGTTGCATAGCAATACCAGCGGCAATTCCCGGCCATAAGGCTGAACGAAATTTCACCTTGGTATTCGGCATAAAGACATACAGAGCCACAAATACAGCCGACATCACCACGTAAGGGATGAGCTCTATAAAGAACTTCATCAACGGACCTATAATCGTTATATCTATAAGGTGGCGGTTGAATGCCTGCATCCAGATACTCAAGCCCGATATTGCCACAATAACTATAGGGAATGCGAAGAGCAAAGCCATATAGTCGGTAAAGGTACGGAACATGGAACGAGGCTTGCGCACAAGCCATATATCGTTGAAAGTCTCTTCTATCGTACTAATCAGCATCAGCACAGTTCCGAGCATGAAAAGAAGTCCTATACCAAGGAAAACGCCTTTCTTAGTATTAATAAGGTATGAATTGACAAACCCTATTATTATCTCCGATACATCCGGCTGAGCCTTGAGCAAATCGCGGAACCACTCCTCTATGTAGATATTATAGCCGAAACCTCGTGCTATGGCAAAGACAACCGCAAGGATAGGCACAGTAGCAAGCAAGGTTGAATATGTCAACCTACTTGCAGAAGCCAGAACGCGCTTTGCCATAAAGTCATTATAGAGCGATATCAATATTTCCTTAATAGACTTTAGGCTAAGAGATCTTGTGACAAAAGGATTTTTCATTGTTCCATAATATTTTAAACGCAAAGACACAGAGACGCAAAGCTGATTTTTCCTTTCCTTTGTGTCTTTGCGTCTTGGCGTTCATTACTATATAAAGTTCCCTCCCTTGGGGAGGGTTAGGATGGGTCAAAGAAAGCAGCGCCCCTATAAGCCGGGTTCTGTACATCCGCAAGCCTCTCGAAATGCGGTGTGCCTTGTCATTTATCTAGTCCTGAGGTTACCCCCAGGCTCAAGCGTTCTACCCTCCACCGTAGTCGGATGACATCGGGCGAGCAACCCTCTGACGATGGTATACGCGAACTTGCAGCCTCCGGAAGACACAGCACCGATGTCACCACCGGCCTGGTGAGCTCTTACCTCACCTTCTCACCTTGACACCTCCACGGCAATGGCGATAAACGAGTTAGGGCTAAAGCCGAGAGATGCAGTCATTCTCTTCTGTCCGATCTTACCGTCACCGGTAACTCCTATTTTCGGGAGCGGAGCGCTCTATGCTGCCCGGACTTTCCTCTCGCCCAAGTCACAAGTGATAATGGACCAGCGACAAAGCCGGGGCGCTGCTGTCAAAATATTTTTATTTCTGAGCGCAAAGGTACTATTATTTTTCTGATTATGCAAATCAAAGGGCAAATAATTTCGCTCATCATCCACCCTACTTCCAATTTTCCTCCTAAGTAAATACCATTAAGATACCATTAACTATGGTAATATTATGGTATTATTATGGTAATATAATGGTATTATTATGGTATTATGAACGGAATCATATAGGAAAATCATCCTACTTTCAGTCCTTTGTTTCTCTTGCCAAAACCTGGCTCCCTTTATTCATGAGTAACAATAAGTCGAATTAACGAGTTTTTCACAACAAATACACAAATATAGATGCGCAAGCCTTTACATTCGTGTTTTTCTCAAAAAATACATAAAAACATTCAAAACACGTCATTTTCGCACGCATTTGTGTTATCAAATCAAAAAAAAAATAACGTTTGTCAAAATATTTTTTGCATTCGATTGTTGCAAATACCTTTGCAAACAGAACGAAAAAGGAACCTATTTCTGACGAAAAATCCCAATCGACCAATTCTATTGGTTTTAAGGACGTTAAATTTAGGATAATTTTCTTATTTCAATCACTAAAGATTCATTATTTTGAATAGAAACGCGCGTATAAATAAATCTATTAATCAAAATTAAACAAAAAAAATGAAGAGTAAACTACTTGTGACAGCAATCGGTTTTCTGATAGTTTCAAGTACTCATGCTTCTGTTTTTGAGTGGACTCAAAATGAGACAAGCACTTATGAAAAGAACGCGGAGGCATTGACTTTCAGATGCAAGATTGCAGCTCAGGATGCTTTTCAGGAATTGCGGCAGACATACTATTTGCCTCCGGATGATGAAAAATTCGTCTATCAACTTATGTTGGAACGCGAATCCAGAAAAGCCACCTATGACTACATTTGTAAAACTCCAAGTGAAAGGGTTACTATCAAAAAGAGACTTGACAATCTTTATCAGGACTCTATTGATGTACGTCTGCTCCCCAATAATGACAAACTGGCAGGAGCCAACGTGAGTATCGCCTTGCGCTTTGCCGACAAAACGGGAGTCAGTACCGAGAACTATAACAGGATCATTCGCCTTGGGCTTAGGGTGGCAAAACATCTGCGCAAAGATCCCCGCTATAATTATGATGTCGAGGTGATGGACAGTCTCAGAAACTTCCTGACCAAGGAACAGCTTGTTACAGTTCTTCGTTCAAAAAATGCAGTACAGGCTGTAAACAAGGCAGTTTCCACATGGAACGAGGTTAAAGCAGCGGGGCTTATAGAGAATGAGGACAGTGCATCATGTTGTAATAACGCTATTGGATATTATCTCGAGGAATCTATCATCAGCGATATGTTTGTCGGGCATGATAAGGTTTTGAAGAATAATCTCTCTGACCTCAGAAAGCAACAGCCTATAATCGTCAGGATGAACGACTCTATCAAGAAGAAGGAGGAACTGACAAGAAAAAAAGAAGAAGAAAATGAAAGAATTGAAATGGCTTGGTAAAGATATGAAAAAGACTATACTTTCAATAATTGGTGTTGTCGGTTTGTCGGTTATGCCAAATGCAGTTATGGCACAAGTAGCCGAAAAGGATGTCACAGAAGCTGTTGACATCCTTAAAGGCAAATCAATATCAAAGACAACAGAGTGGGCAGTAAAGCTCTTACAGAGTGTTGACAACAAAGAGTTAAAACCAACGGCTCAGAATGCGCTTGGAATAGCATATCTGAAAGGATTAGGCGTAGCACAGGATTCTGCTCAGGCAATAAAATGCCTGGAAGAAGCCGGGAAATGCGGTTCTGCAAACGCATACTACAACCTCGGCCTCATTATGAAGAATGCTCCGCATGAAAAGCAGGACTTTGCAAAGGCACTAAGATATTTTGAGGAAGGAGCAAAGACTGGAGCACTTAACTGCTGCTATCTCGCTGGCTATATGTACTACAAAGGCTTGGGATGTGAGCAAGACTATAAGCGTGCCGTTGAATACTTCAAAAAGGATGAGGAAAGAATAAGTCTGTCTTGTCAGTATATGCTTGGCCTTTGCTATCGCAATGGCTTTGGCGTTGAGATAGACGACCAAAAGGCAGACGAATATTTGCAGTATGCAGCCAAGGGCAACTATCTGTTTGCCATAGAGGAAACCTTGCGCGAGAATGCAGAGATTCTACCTTCAACCGTTCTTTCAGACAACAACGAATTGAATACGCCAGAGGAAATGCCTGATGCTGAGCCTTTTATTGATAAGAATACCGATTTGTCAGGAACTTACAAAGGTGTTATTGTAACCTACGACTGGAGCGGTAAGCAGATTGTAAAGGAAGAGGACTTGGCCGTTACTTTTAGTAAAGTTGGGGACTCTTATAATGGAATATGGATGCAAGGCTCTGACACTCTCGCTGTTAATGCAAGCTTAGGAGCGGATGGCATTCTTAGGTTTGCCGATACTCACTTCTATATGAATGACCGATATTTTGAGGACACAAAGATTGAAAGCCAGTTTCAGAATGCCTCACTTGCACTTGTCGGTCCTTCTCTCACAGGAAGTCTTCGTCTCTACTCATTGACGGAAAGAGAGCCACAGCGCCCTATGTATCTCTCATTGAGTAAGCCTATGGGAGATTCCGAAAATGAAGACCCGAATTACTGCTATATGGCTGCATATCCAGTTTCAGGAACAGACAAGATAGAGATTCGTTTCCAACTTCCAAAGGATATCAAGAATACCTCTGTATATCTTACGGATCAGAGCGGACTCTATGTCAAGAGTTACAATACAGGTGCTCTTAATGCAGGTCAGCAGCGATTTACTATATCAACAAAACTAAAAAAAGGACTTTATGTTGTCAATATGAAGGCAAATGAACTTCATGGTCAAACAACAATTATGTTAAAATAATGAAAAGAATTTTGTTTTTTCTCCTGTTGTTAGTAAATTTGCAACTGACAACAGATAACGGCTCTCTGGGCATAGGGTTTGGAGAGGTTTCGGCTCAGCGTGTAATGGATTCGCAACTCGCCAAGACTGTACAATCCGTAAAAGCTGTTACAAGAGGTTATTATGTTGGCAATGAGGTACAGTGCGATTTTTGCTGGGAATGGATTGATAGAAATAAATACGATGAGCACCTTGAACGTAAATGTAAATATCACTGGGTCAAATGTGAATGGTGTAATCGTGGTGTGATTGCTGCAGATCTGGATAGTCACCAATCTGGCGAGTGTGATTATCGAACAGTCTATTGTTATAATTGTTTTGAGCCATACATATATTGTCAGGGGCATCTTTGCAAATGTTGTGCATATTGTGGCAGGACATTAGGATATGGAGAATATTGCGATTGCCCAGAATGCGAGATTTACGGACAGGAACCTTGGTGGATGAAAGAAGGATATCCTGCAGGTGGTTCCGGTGGCGTATCTGATAATGGAGGTGGAACTGGCAGTACAGGAAATCCAAATGCAAAGACAGAGACAAAGCAATTACCACATAAACCATATCAGGAATTAAAAAAATCATCCAGTATCAAATGGTTAGGAAATAAGAGTGCTACAACAGCCTCAGAAAATCTAAAAAAAATGGGGAAAATGCACCCTCAAATGTATGGAACCCACGATTGTGTTCCTAGAGCTTTTGCTTTCTTAGAGGAATTATGGTACGGCGTTGATTTTGATACTGCTTTGCAAAAAAACAGGAAAAGGGCAAAAAATGCTGGGATTGACACTAGAGAAAGAGGATTCTCTTGGGGAGAGATTACTGAGAAGTTGCAATTACAAAAAGTTTTCTTAAATGACCCTACTGTCGTTCGCTATACAAATGATTTGCAAACCATAAGAGAATGCATCGACGAAGGAATACCTGTAGCAGTCGTTGCTCAAGGTCGTGGACATATGGTAGTTGTTATTGGATATGATTTAGATAATAGTGACGGAAATAAATTATATGTTGCAGCAGGAAACCCCGAATGCGATGTCAGTATAATAGGCTCAATGTATAGAAATACGGATTATGAATATGTATTTGGAATCAGACCTTAAAAAAGTTATAAAATATACAAAATGAAAAGATTTATTTTTATAATATGTACTCTTTTTGCCTGTCTTACCGCGACAATGGCACAAGTAAAGATTTCCTGTTCGGACTTGGCCTGGACAAAGTGGAAGGTTGTGGCAGACTATACCGATGAATGGGGAATTCACTATACCGGTAGTCCAAAAGGTGAGTTCTACCAATTTACCACAAAGGAAAAAATATGGTATCAGAAAGATGGGAATACTGCCACTTACCAGTATTACATAACGGATAAAATACCTACTGAGTTTGAGTTTAATAAAGTCGGTTCAAAAGAAAAAGGACGTTATTATATTGAATACAATTCAGCACTAGATGTTTTTTATTGTTGGAGAATTACAAAATTTGACAAGAAAGCAAAAGCTATGACACGTGGATATCTTGAAAGAGGCTCTAGTATAGTTTCATATTTTGTAAACTACCAAATGACAGATGAAATTTCCCCGACGAAGCCCAAAACCACATATGACACTCCTGTAGAACAAATCCACACAAAGGAATATGATGTTCTTGCAAGAGAGACCTCGAAAGGTAAAAACACCTCTACAAGTGGAAAAACTTCGACAAGCGGGAACTCTTCTACTGGCAAAAGCACTTCTACTGGCGGAGGAACGACAATAAAAGACAAAACCAGCAAGTACGTAGATCCCAATGAACAACTTACACCTCGCAAAGAGTAGTAGTGAAACTTCCCACACCTCTATCAATTCCTCACGAATTCTTAGGCGGTGTGGGATTTTTATATAGACTTACAGGGAAAACTTTGTTCTTTCCTCGCAACTTATTCCGTTTCAGGTTCGCTCTCACTCCTATGATCCTCCTATGTTCCTCCTAACCAAACTCGATGAAGCTCTTATTCTGTATAAGAGAAAGAGCGGAGGTTCATCGAGTTTGGTTCCTTGAAGATACGGAGGCAGATAGTTATTGCTTGGGACAAAAACAAATATTTCCTGTGATTTATTTGCAAGTGTGCGGAAAATGAATTAATTTTGCACTCAAATAAAAAAAGTGCTTCAAACTTTATGGTTGAATTGCACAGAAAACAAATAAAATGGTAAAGAAAAAACGTTGGCATTGTCTTCCCGGTCAGCCTCTCACCGAGATGGATAAGCAGGTGATGTACTGGGAGAGCAAAGGTAAGCTTGTGCCTACTCGCGAATTGATTCTCAACGACGAGCAGATAGAAGGCATACGTCGTGCCGGTGTTGTGAACACGGGCGTGCTGGATGAGGTTGCAAAACAGATTCATGCAGGAATGAACACTCAGGAGATAGATGATATCTGCATGCAATACTGCAAGGATCATAACGCTATTCCTGCCTGCCTCAACTATGAGGGATTCCCTAAGTCTGTATGTACAAGCATCAATGAGGTGGTATGTCACGGCATTCCAAAGGAAGAGGATGTTCTTGAGGAAGGTGATATTATAAATGTGGACTTTACCACTATCCTTGACGGCTATTATGCAGATGCTTCTCGTATGTTCATCATAGGCAAGACAACTCCCGAGAAGGAACAGCTTGTGCGTGTTGCCAAGGAATGTCTGGAAATCGGAATGGAGGCAGCAAAGCCTTACGGATTCGTGGGCGATATCGGTCATGCCATCAAGAAGCATTGTAAGCAATATGGCTATGGAATCGTGACAGACCTTTGCGGTCATGGCGTAGGACTGAAATTCCACGAGGAGCCGGAGGTTATGCATACTGGTTATCGCGGAACTGGCATGCTTCTTGTTCCTGGTATGGTGTTCACCATTGAGCCTATGATCAACATGAAATCGCCAAAGGTATTTATTGATGCTGACGACGAATATGGCTGGGAGGTTATCACGGAGGATGAGCTTCCTTCTGCACAATGGGAGCACACACTTCTTATGACGGAGCATGGAGTGGAAGTGCTGACGTATTGACCCCCTATCCCCCCAAGGGGGAATTTTTGATAGTATAATTCGCTATGGAGAAGAAATATATTTTGGCAATAGAGTCAAGTTGCGACGACACTTCGGCTGCTGTAATGGACGGAAGAGTCTTGTTGTCCAATGTTACGGCTTCACAGAAAGTGCATGAGGCTTATGGCGGTGTTGTGCCAGAGTTGGCTTCACGAGCACATCAGCAAAATGTGGTTCCTGTAGTTGATCAGGCTCTGAAACAAGCAGGCGTGAAAAAAGAAGAGCTGTCGGCTGTTGCATTTACTCGTGGTCCCGGACTTATGGGTTCGCTCCTTGTAGGAGTAAGCTTCGCCAAGGGTTTTGCACGTTCACTCGGCATTCCTATGATTGATGTCAACCACCTTCAAGGACACGTAATGGCTCATTTCATACAGGAAAGAGTAGAAGATGAGACTGCCGAGGGAGGATATAAGATAGTGGACAACGCCCCACCCTTCCCTTTCCTATGCCTGTTGGTATCCGGAGGTAACTCGCAGATTGTCAAGGTGAATGCCTATAACGACATGGAGGTTCTCGGCCAGACAATCGATGATGCTGCCGGTGAGGCTATTGACAAGTGTTCAAAGGTAATGGGCTTGGGATATCCGGGAGGTCCTATCATTGACAGACTTGCCCGTCAGGGAAATCCGAAGGCTTATCAGTTTGCCGAGCCACACATCCCAGGACTTGACTATTCTTTCTCAGGTTTGAAGACATCATTCCTCTATTCACTTCAGAAATGGGTGAAGGAAGATCCTGATTTTGTAGAGCATCACAAGGAAGACATAGCAGCTTCATTGGAATGGACGGTTGTTGATATCCTGATGAAGAAACTCCGTTTGGCAGTAAAGCAGACAGGCATAAAACATGTAGCTGTGGCAGGTGGTGTTTCAGCAAACAACGGTCTTAGAAATGCTTTCCACGACCATGCAAAGCGTTATGGCTGGACAATCTACATTCCTAAGTTCTCATATACGACAGATAATGCCGCTATGATTGGCGTGGTTGGTTCTTATAAGCTGAAAGACAAAGACTTCTGCGGTATCGAGGTACCGGCATTCTCAAAAGTAACATTTGAATAAACAGAATTAGTTATGCAGTTCGAAAATAAAGTTTTAAGCAAAGAGATATTGTTTCTCCTCTATGAATCAGGTAAAACGCTCGCAACTGCCGAGAGCTGTACATCAGGCAAGGTGGCAGAATCCATAACTCTCATGCCTGGGGCAAGTGCTTATTTCACAGGCGGTATCGTGGCTTATAGCGAGGAAGTGAAGAAGAGTCTTCTCAATGTTCCTGAGGAACTTATCGAGGAAAAGACCGTTGTAAGTGAAGAAGTTGCAGTAAGTATGGCAGAGGGCGTTTGCGAGGTACTTAATACCGACTATGCCATTGCAACAACAGGCGTTGCAGGTCCTGGTGGCGGAACACCTGAGCATCCTGTCGGAACAATATGGATTGCCGCAGGTAAGAAAGGCGAGATGAAAACGGTAAAGCTCACAGAGGATGACGGTCGTGACATCAACGTTTCGCGTGCCACTTTCCGCGCCCTTCAACTACTGCTTGAAGTGTTAAAAGAAGACTTCCCTCAACCAGACCTTAGCGAAGTTCCAACACCAGAGGCAAAATAGCTTTTTTCACGCAGGTTTTCCCATCTAAAAGAATAAAGTCGCAATATTAATTGTTAAAAAGTATTAAATACAAGCTTAAGGCGAAAAGATATTTTGTAGAATGGGAAAAAATGTGTAATTTTGCACGCTGTTTGGAATAAGTATCAATTAACGATTGTAAAAAACAAAGATAGCAATGTCTAAAATTTGTCAGATTACAGGTAAGAAGGCTCAGATGGGAAACAACGTTTCTCACTCTAAGCATCGCACAAAGCGCAGCTTCGATGTAAACCTGTTTAGCAAGAAGTTCTTCTATGTAGAGGAGAACTGCTGGATTAGCCTTAAGATTTCTGCCGCTGGTCTTCGCATGATTAATAAGGTAGGTCTTGATGCAGCTCTGAAGCAGGCTGTAGCTAAAGGCTATCTTGATTGGAAGGATGTTAAAGTAATAGGAGAATAATCAACATGGCAAAGAAAGCAAAAGGAAATCGTGTTCAGGTAATCCTTGAGTGCACCGAGCACAAGAATAGTGGTATGCCAGGCACAAGCCGTTATATCACAACAAAGAATCGTAAAAACACTCCTGAGCGTCTTGAGTTGATGAAGTACAATCCTATTCTCAAGAAGATGACTCTTCACAAGGAGATCAAGTAATCATATAGATTTATAAGAAACTATGGCAAAGAAAACCGTCGCATCCCTTCAGACTGGTAAGACTGATGGTCGTGCATACACAAAGGTAATCAAGATGGTTAAGAGCCCTAAGACTGGTGCTTACATTTTCGATGAGCAGATGGTTCCAAACGAGGCTGTTAAGTCATTCTTCAAGTAAATTTGAATTAAACTTATAACAATATGAAAGAGACTGCATTCAGGCGATAAATGTTTGATTGTAGTCTCTTTTTTGGATAAACTGATATGGAGAATTTTAAAGTCATTATAGTAGAGGACGTGCCTCTTGAACTCAAGGGCACCGAAGGACTGCTTCGCAATGAGGTTCCCGAAGCAGAGGTAATTGGTACTGCAAGCGATGAGACGCAGTTTATCCAACTCATGCGTTCCGGCAACCCTGACCTAATTCTCCTTGACCTCGGCCTAGGCGGTTCTACCACTATCGGTGTGGAGATCTGCCGAAGTGTAAAAGTAGAACACCCAGAGGTAAAGGTACTTATCTTTACGGGAGAGATATTGAATGAGAAACTATGGGTTGATGCCCTTGACGCAGGTGCAGACGGCATTATCCTAAAAACAGGCGAGATGCTTACCCGTGCCGATGTCGTAAGTGTGATGTCAGGCAGGAAGTATGTATTCAACCAACCAATTATGGATGCTATCGTAGGTTCATTCCGCAAGAACGTTATGTCAACGGTTCTCCGTCAGGAAGCATCCATAGGCTATGAGATTGACGAGTATGACGAGCGATTCCTCCGTCATCTTGCCCTTGGCTACACAAAGGACCAAATTGCAGGTCTTAGGGGAATGCCTTTCGGCGTCAAGAGTCTTGAAAAGCGTCAAATGGAACTCACCCAGAAACTTTTCCCTGGTGGCAATGGCAAACAGAGCGTGAATGCAGTACGCCTTGTTACGCGCGCGTTCCAATTGCACATTCTTGATCCGGAAAACTTGTTCGCAGACGAAGAATAATTGACGAAAATAAAATTTTACGTATCGAAAACGCAAATAGTTTGCTGAATATTTGTTTTTCTCGAAAAATAGGAGTAATTTTGCAGAAAATTTTGCTTAATTGCATATTTATTGTAACATAAACTATGAAATTTAAAATCAAGAGCTGTCTCAGCATAATGGCCGTATCATGCATGGCCTTGTATTTAACAGGATGTAGTTCATATAAGAAAGTTCCTTACTTTCAGAATGCAGAACAGGTTAGCCTTTCTGCTTCACGTGGCATTCATGATGCTCGTATTATGCCAAAAGATGTCCTTACTATCAGCGTAACGACACCTGACAGAGAAATTTCATCTCAGTTCAATCAGCTAGTATACAACACTCTTCAGGCAAGTGGCAGTAATAGAACAATTAGTTCTGGAGCAGGAGCCATGATGCCATACACCGTTGGTGCAGATGGAAACATCAACTTCCCTATGATTGGTAAGATTCAGGTTCAGGGACTAACTCGCCGTCAATGTGAGGATAAGATTGCTGGACTTGTAAAGCCTTTCCTTTCAAATGACATTTCTCCAGTCGTAGTGGTTGAGTTCCAGTCTTACACCGTTACCGTACTTGGTGAGGTGGCTCGTCCTGGAGCATACAATGTTAATTCTGAGAAATACAGCGTCCTTCAGGCTCTTGGTGCTGCCGGCGATATGACTATCTATGGTATGCGTGATAACGTCCTGCTTATCAGAGAGGATTCAAATGGAGAGAAATCCACTCATCGTCTGGATTTGAATGATGCAAACGTGATAAATTCACCATATTATTATTTGCAGCAGAATGACGTTGTCTATGTACAACCGAACAAGACAAAAGCAAGGAACTCTGATGTTGGTCAAAGTACATCGCTTTGGTTCTCTGCAACAAGTATTGTGATTTCATTGGCATCTCTGATGTATAACATATTGAAAAAATAGAAAATAAGAAATAGAGTTAATATGACTTGGGATAATTCCCTGTCTTATTAACTCTTTTTCTAAAATAGAAACACGAACAAAAAATAAATTAAGATCTATGTGCGGAATAGTTGGCTATATAGGAACAAAAGAAGCCTACCCAATACTTATCAAGGGATTGAAGAGACTGGAATATCGTGGTTATGATTCAGCCGGTTGTGCAATGCTTTCAGCATCAGACAACACTCTGAATGTATATAAGGCAAAGGGAAAGGTTTCTGACCTTGAGAAAGCAGCAGAAGGCAAGGATATAACAGGAACAATCGGTATCGCCCATACACGTTGGGCTACCCACGGAATTCCAAGTGAGGTTAATGCACATCCACATGTAAGCAACTCAGGAAACCTCACACTTGTTCATAACGGAATCATCGAGAACTATGCCACTCTTCGCGAACAGTTGAAACAGCGTGGCTTTACTTTCAAGAGTGAGACAGACACAGAGGTTCTCGTTCAGCTTATAGAATATACACAGCAGAAACTAAACTGCGGTCTTGGAAATGCGGTACGTAATGCCCTTCAGGTGGCTATCGGAGCATACGCAATCGCAGTAATCGACAAGCGCTACCCTAACCAGCTTGTATGCGCACGTAAATCTTCTCCTTTGGCAGTAGGTATCGTTGAGGACAACTCGGAATTCTTCATTGCTTCTGATGCATCTCCTATTGCTGAATACACAAAACATATTGTATATCTTAAGGATGAGGAGGTTGCTGTTATCGAGCGTGACAAGGAGATGAAGGTGTATAACCTCAACGGTGAAGAGGCTGATGCAGAGATAAAGGAAGTTGACCTTGACCTCTCAATGCTCGACCATGAGGGATATCCTCATTTCATGCTGAAGGAGATCTTCGACCAACCTAATGTATTGAAGGACTGTATGCGCGGTCGTATCGTCGAATCTCCATACTCTTCTTGCACAATGGGTAAGGATTGTCCGGAGATGGGACTTCAGGTTGTACTTAGCGCAGTGACACAGCATCGTCGTGAGCTTCTTCGCGCAAAACGTATAATCATTGTTTCCTGCGGAACTTCATGGCATGCAGGACTTATCGGCAAACAGTTGATAGAGCAGTTCTGCCGTATTCCTGTAGAGGTGGCTTATGCGTCAGAGTTCCGTTACAGCAATCCTGTCATTGAGCATGATGATGTTGTAATGGCAATATCACAGTCAGGTGAAACAGCAGATACGCTTGCTGCTATTCAGATGGCAAAAGAAAATGGCGCAATGGTGTTCGGCATCGTGAATGGTGTAGGCTCAAGCATTGCCCGTGAATCAGATACAGGAATCTATATCCACGTAGGACCGGAAATCGGTGTTGCCTCAACAAAGGCATTCACAGGTCAGGTTACGGTTCTTGTCATGCTCTCTCTCGCCCTTGGTATGGCTAAGGGAACTATTTCACAAGCAGAATATGAGAAGACAATCAAGGAACTGCTTCTTATCCCGGAGAAAATAGAGAAGGTACTTGAGCAGAATGACAAGATAAAGGAGCTCTCAACAAAGTTCACTTTCGCACATAACTTCCTATATCTCGGACGTGGATTCAACTATCCTGTAGCCCTTGAGGGAGCTTTGAAACTGAAGGAAATCTCCTATATCCATGCAGAGGGTTATCCTGCTGCGGAGATGAAACACGGTCCTATTGCCCTTGTTGATGAGGAGATGCCAGTAGTCTTCATAGCAACCCACCATCAGTTGTACCAGAAGATTATCTCAAATATGCAGGAGGTGATTTCCCGTGGCGGTCATATCATCGCTGTTGTCACAGAGGGTGACGAACAGGTGAAGAATATGGTTGACGAAGTTATCGAGGTTCCAGAGACTCTTGGATGTCTTGCTCCGTTGCTCAGTGTCATTCCATTGCAGTTGCTATCTTATCATGTAGCTGTAGCAAAGGGTCTCAATGTTGACCAGCCTCGTAATCTGGCAAAATCGGTAACAGTGGAATAAGGTATAAAAAAGATTGGTAAGGATAACAAGTCATAACACAATACACAGAAATGGAACCACTGAAGCATGAATGCGGCGTTGCGATGATACGCCTTCTCAAACCACTAGAGTACTATCAGGAGAAGTACGGCACGTGGATGTACGGACTCAATAAACTCTATCTGATGATGGAGAAACAGCACAATCGCGGTCAGGAAGGTGCTGGTATGGCAGCCGTCAAACTGAACGTGAAGCCTGGTAATGAGTATATGTTCCGTGAACGTGCCGAGGGAAAGGATGCCATCACAGAGATTTTCGGTCTGGTGCATGGAAGCATGAAAGGACTGACATCAGAACAGTTGAACAATGCTGACTATGCAAGAAAGAACATCTCCTTCGCAGGCGAACTCTATATGGGGCACCTACGCTACTCTACAACGGGAAAGTCTGGTCTTCAGTACGTACATCCGTTCCTACGTCGTAATAACTGGAAGGCAAAGAATCTCTGTCTATGCGGCAATTTCAATATGACCAATATTGACGAGATCTTTGAGCATCTGACAAGCCAGGGACAGTACCCACGTATCTACTCCGACTCATATATCATGCTGGAGCTCATGGGACATCGCCTTGACAGGGAAGTAGAACGCAACTACACCTTGGCAAAGGAACATGGACTTGAGAACCGTGAGGTTACAGAGTTCATCGACAACAACGTTGATATGAGCAATGTGCTCGATAGCACTATGCAGTATTTCGATGGCGGATATGTGGTATGCGGAATAACAGGTAGTGGCGAGATGTTTGCCATGCGAGATCCTTGGGGCATCCGTCCTGCTTTCTATTATGTTTCTGACGAGGTAATGGCTCTGGCAAGCGAACGTCCTGTACTTCAGACAACCTTCGACCTTGAAACTGGTCAGATTATCGAATTGCAGCCGGGACAGGCAATACTTGTAAATCGTCAGGGTAATGTCCGTTTCAAGCAGATCATCGAGCAGAAGGGCGATTCCAAGTGTTCGTTCGAGAGAATATATTTCTCACGTGGCTCAGACAAGGATATCTACAATGAAAGAAAGAAACTGGGAGAGCAGTTGACTGCCCCAATCCTGAAGGCTATCGACAATGACCATCGTCACACGGTATTCTCTTTCATTCCAAATACGGCAGAGGTGGCATTCTATGGAATGCTAACTGGTTTCAAGAACTATATCAATGCCCAAAAGGTGGAAACCATAGTGAATATGGATCACAAGCCTACACGAGAGGAGCTCATGGAAATTCTTGATGAGTATGTAAGGTCAGAGAAGGTGGCATGGAAGGATATCAAGCTCCGTACGTTTATCTCAGAAGGTTCTACAAGAAATGACCTTGCATCCCACGTATATGACGTGACATACAATGTCCTTGAACCCGGAGTTGACAACCTTGTCGTAATTGATGATTCAATCGTAAGAGGAACTACACTTCGTGAGAGTATCTTCCGCATACTTGACCGTCTGCATCCTAAGAAGATTGTCATGGTATCAAGTGCTCCACAGATACGTTATCCTGACTACTACGGCATTGACATGGCAAAGTTGGAGGAGTTCTGCGTATTCAGGGCTGCAATACAGTTGCTTAAGGACAGACACAAGACAAGTGTCATTGACAATGTATATAAGGCTTGTAAAGCTGAACTAATGAAGCCTCGTGCAGAGATGAAGAACTGCGTACGGGATATCTACGCACCATTTACTGTTGACGAACTTAATGCAAAGGTTGTCGAGATGCTTCGTCCTTCTGGTATGAAAACACCAGTTGAGATTGTATTCCAGTCAATAGAAGGTCTTCACAAGGCTATTCCTGAGCATAAGGGCGACTGGTACTTTACAGGCGAATACCCTACCCCGGGCGGTACACGCCTCTGCTTGCAGGCATTCGTCAACTTCTATGAGAAAGTTTACGGGTTGTAGTAGAAGGAGTAAAGTGTAAAGTTGAAAGAGGAAAGTTGAAAGAGTAAGGAAATTATATCACAATAGATAAATGAGAAACGTTACATTAGTACTTAATGATGGAACTAAGTTCCACGGAAAGTCCTTTGGTTATGATGCACCTGTTGCAGGCGAGGTAGTCTTCAACACTGCTATGATGGGATATCCAGAGAGTCTCACCGACCCTTCATACGCTGGTCAGTTGATGGTTCTTACCTATCCTCTCGTAGGCAACTATGGTGTGCCACCATTTACATTCGAGGATAACGGACTTCCTACATTCATGGAGAGCGATAAGATTTACGCCTCTGCAATCATTGTAGCTGACTATTCAGAAAAGAACTCTCACTGGAATTCTAATGAGAGCCTTGCAGATTGGCTGAAGCGTGAGAAGGTACCTGGAATCACAGGTATCGACACTCGCGAGCTTACCAAGGTTCTTCGTGAGCATGGTGTTATGATGGGCAAGATCCTATTCGACGATGAGCCTGATAACATCCCTGAGGCAAACTATGAGGGAGTGAACTTTGTAGATCAGGTCTCCGTGAAGGAAATCATTACATACAAGCCAGTAGAAGGCACATCTATCAATAAGAAGGTAGTGCTCGTTGACTGTGGCGTTAAGGCTAATATCATTCGTTGTCTTATCAAGAGAGGTTGCGAGGTAGTTCGTGTGCCTTGGAACTATGACTACACCGACATGGAGTTCGATGGCCTGTTCCTTGCAAACGGTCCTGGAGACCCTGATATGTGTGAGGATGCCGTGAAGATCATCCGTAAGCAGATGGCAAAGAGCGACAAGCCTATCTGCGGTATATGCATGGGTAATCAGTTGCTTTCAAAGGCTGCAGGTGCTAAGATCTACAAGCTCAAGTATGGTCATCGCTCTCACAACCAGCCAGTTCGCATGGTGGGAACAGACAAGTGCTTCGTAACATCCCAGAACCACGGCTATGCTGTTGATGCTAAGACTCTCGGTGCAGATTGGGAAGAGCTCTTCGTAAATATGAACGATGGTTCAAACGAGGGAATCCGTCACAAGACCAAGCCTTGGTTCTCAAGCCAGTTCCACCCAGAGGCATGTTCTGGTCCTGTAGATACAGAGTTTATGTTTGACAAGTTTGTTGAAACACTCTAGATTATCTAGGATTGCTAGATTTACTAGAACAACTAGAAAGACTAGAATAACTAGAAAAAAGACAAGAAAAAAATGAAAGATCAAAATATTAAGAAAGTTCTTCTCCTTGGTTCCGGTGCTCTGAAGATTGGTGAGGCTGGTGAGTTCGACTATTCTGGTTCACAGGCTTTGAAGGCCCTTCGTGAGGAGGGTGTTGAAACTATCCTCATCAACCCTAACATTGCTACCGTACAGACATCTGAGGGAGTTGCTGACCGCGTGTATTTCCTTCCTGTTCAGCCTTATTTCGTTGAACGTGTAATTCAGAAGGAGCAGCCAGACGGCATCCTTCTCGCATTCGGTGGACAGACAGCTCTCAACTGTGGCGTTGAACTTTACAAGAGCGGTGTTCTCGAGAAGTACAACGTACGTGTGCTCGGTACTCCTGTTCAAGCTATCATGGACACAGAGGACCGTGAGCTCTTCGTTGAGAAGCTTGATGAGATCAATGTCAAGACCATAAAGTCACAGGCTTGTGAGAACATCGAGGAGGCTCGTAAGGCAGCCGCAGAACTTGGCTACCCTGTTATCATCCGTGCTGCTTACGCGCTTGGTGGTCTCGGTTCAGGTTTCTGCGACAACGAGGAAGAACTCAACAAACTTGCAGAAAAGGCATTCTCATTCTCTCCACAGGTACTTGTAGAGAAGTCTCTCAAGGGTTGGAAGGAGATAGAGTATGAGGTTGTGCGTGACCGTTACGACAACTGTATCACAGTTTGTAACATGGAGAACTTCGACCCACTCGGCATTCACACCGGTGAGTCTATAGTTATCGCTCCTTCACAGACACTCACAAATTCTGAATATCACAAGCTCCGTGCTCTCGCAATCAAGATCATCCGTCACATCGGTATCGTGGGTGAGTGTAACGTGCAGTATGCTTTCGACCCTCAGTCTGAGGACTATCGCGTAATCGAGGTAAATGCCCGTCTTAGCCGTTCATCTGCCCTTGCTTCTAAGGCAACTGGCTACCCTCTTGCTTTCGTGGCTGCAAAGCTCGGTATGGGATATGGTCTCTTCGAGTTGAAGAACTCCGTAACAAAGACCACAAGCGCATTCTTCGAGCCAGCCCTTGACTATGTTGTATGTAAGATTCCACGCTGGGATCTCTCAAAGTTCCGTGGCGTAGATAAGGAGCTGGGCTCTTCAATGAAGTCCGTAGGTGAGGTTATGGCTATCGGCCGCAACTTCGAGGAAGCCATTCAGAAGGGACTCCGCATGATCGGACAGGGAATGCACGGATTCGTGGAGAACAAGGAACTTGAGGTTGAGAATATAAAGGAGGCTCTCCATGCTCCTACAGACAAACGTATCTTCGTCATTGCGAAGGCAATGCAGAGAAAGATATACAGCGTTGACGAGATCCACGAGATAACAAAGATTGACAAGTGGTTCCTTGACAAGCTCCGTCATATCGTTGATATTGACGATGAGCTCCGCAAGTGTACCTCTATCAATGTTCTCGACAAGGAACTTCTCCGTACTGCTAAGGTATATGGATATACAGACTTCCAGATTGCCCGTGCCGTTGGTCTTGAGAAGGAACTCGGCAACATGCACAAGGCTACCCTCGCCGTTCGTACTCTCCGTAAGAGCTACGGCATCGTACCTTTCGTCAAGCAGATTGATACTCTCGCTGCCGAGTATCCAGCACAGACCAACTATCTGTACCTCACATACGCGGGTGTTGCCCACGATATCAAGTTCGAGAAGGACAAGAACTCTATCGTAGTTCTCGGTTCTGGTGCTTACCGTATCGGTTCTTCAGTAGAGTTCGACTGGTGCGGTGTTCAGGCTCTCAACACCATCCGCAAGCAAGGTTATCGCTCCGTGATGATCAACTACAACCCAGAGACAGTTTCTACCGACTATGATATGTGTGACCGTCTCTACTTCGATGAGCTGACATTCGAGCGTGTAATGGACATCATCGACCTTGAGACTCCTCATGGCGTCATCGTATCTACTGGTGGTCAGATACCTAACAACCTCGCAATGAAGCTCGATGCCCAGAATGTGCCAATCCTCGGTACTACTGCTCAGGACATCGACAACTGTGAGGATCGCGACCGCTTCTCATCAATGCTCGACCGTATCGGCGTTGCTCAGCCAGAATGGGCAGCCCTCACATCTATGGATGACATGAACTCATTCATCGACCGTGTAGGCTTCCCTGTGCTCGTCCGTCCATCTTATGTGCTTTCCGGTGCAGCTATGAACGTATGTTCAAACCGTGAGGAGCTTGAGAAGTTCCTTCAGCTTGCTGCCAACATCTCTCAGGAGCACCCTGTTGTTGTTAGTAAGTTCATCGAACATGCCAAGGAAATCGACTTCGACGGTGTTGCAAAGGACGGTGAGATTGTGGCTTACGCTATTTCAGAGCACGTAGAGTTTGCAGGCGTTCACTCTGGTGACGCAACCCTTCAGTTCCCTCCACAGAAGCTGTATGTAGAGACAGTACGTCGTATCAAGCGTATATCAAAGCAGATTGCAAAGGAGCTTCATATCTCAGGTCCATTCAACTGCCAGTATATGGCAAAGGACAATGATATCCTCGTTATCGAAACCAACCTCCGTGCATCACGCTCATTCCCATTTGTAAGTAAGGTATTGAAGTACAACTTCATCGACCTTGCTACGAAGATCATGCTCGGTGTTCCATTCGAGAAACCGCACAAGAACCTCTTCGACCTCGACTATGTTGGTATCAAGGCGAGCCAGTTTTCGTTCAACCGTCTTCAGAAGGCTGACCCTGTCCTCGGTGTTGATATGGCATCTACAGGTGAGGTTGGATGTATAGGCGATGATACTTCATGCGCACTTCTCAAGAGTATGCTCTCTGTCGGTCTACGTATTCCTAAGAAGACAATCCTGCTCTCTACGGGTGATGCAAAGCAGAAAGCAGAGATGCTTGATGCAGCCAAGGAACTCTACAAGAACGGTTATGAGCTCCTCGCAACAGGCGGTACTTACAAGTACCTCACCGAGCAGGGCATCGAGTGTAAGGAAGTGTTCTGGCCTTCTGAGGATAAGCAGCCACAGGCTATCGACATGCTCCACAACAAGGAAATTGACATGGTTGTGAACATTCCTAAGAACCACTCTGTCAGCGAGCTTAGCAACGGCTACAAGATACGTCGTGCTGCTATCGACCTCAACGTGCCATTGCTCACCAACTCACGTCTTGCATCTGCATTCATCCACGCATTCTGTACCATGAGCCTTGATGATATCAACATCAAGTCTTGGCAGGAGTATTAAGATAGTTCATAGTGCATATTCATAGTGCATAGTTAACGCTCGACAACCAACTATGAATTATGAACTATGAACTCTAATAAAGCCATTGCCGCTTATGAAGGCTCTTTATGAGTCGTTCATAAGCGGCATTTTTATGTGTTTCTGCAAATTTCCGTGGAAAGATGCGATTATTCCGAAAAAAAATCGTACATTTGCAGTCAAACTAACATAAAATAGATAATTTTAAATCTAAAACTACAAGAAATGAAGCAATTCAACGATCCTGATTTCCTTCTCGAAAACGAGACAGCGAAAGACCTGTATCACAACCATGCTGAGAAGATGCCTATCATCGACTATCATTGTCACCTCAGCCCACAGATGGTAGCAGAGAACAAGAAGTTTGACTCTATCGCTCAGATTTGGCTCATGGGCGACCACTACAAGTGGCGCGCTATGCGCTCTAACGGCATCGCAGAGAAGTTCTGCACAGGCAAGGACACTTCCGACTGGGAGAAGTTCGAGAAATGGGCAGAAACCGTTCCCTATACATTCCGCAACCCTCTCTATCATTGGACTCACCTCGAGCTCAAGACCGCTTTCGGCATAGAGAAGCGCCTGAACCCTGAGACAGCACGCGAGATTTTCGACAACTGTAACGAGCAGATCAAAAACGATCCTAAGTTCTGTCCTCGCGGCATGATGGAGCACTATAACGTAAAGGTTGTATGTACTACTGACGACCCTGCCGATTCTCTTGAATGGCATAAGATCGTGAAGGACGATCCAACGGCTAAGACTCGTATGCTCCCTACATGGCGCCCTGATGCTGCTATGAATATCGAGGCTCCTACATGGGCTGCCTACATCAAGAAACTCTCTGCTGTCAGCGATACAGAAATCTGTTGTTTCGCTTCACTCAACGCAGCTCTTCAGAAGCGTCACGACTTCTTCGCATCAATGGGCTGTAAGCTCTCCGACCACGGTATTGAGGAGTTCTACGACGACCCATACACAGAGGCAGAAATCAACGCTATCATAAAGAAGGCTCTTGCTGGCGAGACTATCACCAAGGAAGAGGAGCGCAAGTACAAGCACGCCTATATGTATGAGCAGGGCAAGATGGACTATGCTGCCGGCTGGACACAGCAGTACCACTATGGCGCTATCCGCAACAACAACTCAAAGATGTTCGCACAGATCGGTCCTGACACCGGCTTCGACTCTATCGGCGAGTTCAACACAGCCAAGGCTATGTCTCATTTCCTTGACGAGCTCAACACTAACGGCACACTCGCAAAGACCATCCTCTACAACCTCAACCCATGCGCCAACGAGGTCATCGCAACAATGCTCGGTAACTTCCAGGACGGCAGCGTAGCAGGTAAGATACAATTCGGTTCCGGCTGGTGGTTCCTTGACCAGAAGGACGGTATGGAGAAGCAGATGAACGCCCTCTCTGTGCTCGGACTTCTAAGCCGTTTCGTAGGTATGCTCACCGACTCACGCTCATTCCTCTCCTACCCTCGTCACGAGTACTTCCGCCGCACTCTCTGCAACCTCGTGGGCAAGGACATAGAGAACGGCCTCATCCCATTCACAGGATATGAAGAGAAGCGTGTCCGTCAGATGATTGAGGACATCAGCTACAACAACGCGAATAACTACTTCAACTTCTAAATAGTTCATAGTGCATAGTTCATAGTGCATAGTTGGTGGCGAACGCTAACTATGAACTATGAATTATGAACTATGAAAACACTAAAATCCTTATTGTTACCTGTTACTTGTTACCGATGGGTCATGTCTGTCGCTCTGCCTTCGTTCTGCCCTCGCTCTGCCTTCGCTATACCTTCGCTATACCTTCGCTCCTAGAACTATAGGATGAACGGACCTACAACGGACTTACAACGGACTTGCATCGGAGGGAGTTGAAAGTTCATGAAGAATCTCATTGAAGCCAGTATTAAGTTTAGAGGAAGGTTTTGGAATGTTTTCCACGTTTTACATCGTTTTTCAAGCATACTGAATAAGGTGATTCAGCCCAAAATTTATGCTTATTGTTATGTTATTGAGACTATCAGTCGCCTATACCCCGCCCTACGATTTATATATAACAGCCTCATTATCTTCAACTTGGACAGTTACAAACTATAATATGGTCTCGCTCAACAAGCAAGCAAAACCACGACCAGTAACAAGTAACAGGTAACAATAAGGATTTTAGTGCATGCCAAAATTTTACTAAATATTTCTAAGGAGTTTATATACCTTATTATATATATAAATAATAAATATGGGCATAAGTTTACACTATTTTTCTTATTGTTACCCGTTACCTGTTACTGACACGTTTTCAGGAATTATTTTGGCACACAACAGATTCTATTAGGGGCAAACTCATAGTCAGCCGTAATTCTCTCTCTTGACTTTGAAAGCATTTTTCATTTTAATTCAAATTATATTATTGATATCCTACATGTTACATTATTTTGTGAAAAGAAAACCATTTTCAAACTTTAAAATTCAAGCCTAATATTTTGGATTTTAAAGAAAAAATATTATCTTTGCAGACGAATTAAGATTATCAACTAATTTCACTAACATAAACGAAATGAAAAAAAACATTTTAGCATCGTTGCTTGCACTATGCGCTATGGCTGGTCAGGCACAGGAATCTCAAAATTCAAGCTCTGCACCTCTTGATTCTGCCATTATTGAAGGTGTTGTTACAAACATGCCTGATGGAACTCTTCTAAGCATTACACGAGATTATGACAATTCAAGAAAGGACATTATCATAAAAGACGGGAAGTTCCGTGTTGCAGTTCTTCCTAAGCAGAAAGAGGACACTTATTATCTTTCTCATTATTGCCAGTTACAAACCTTATACGTAGAACCAGGATTAAAAATCAAGGTAAAAGGAGATGGTGCCACTACCATATCCAATTGGTATGTAGAAAGTACGAACCATGATCAGAAGGAATATAATGCTTACGTTCAGTTTGCCAAGGAGAATGTACCAGACTACTATGAACTGGAGAATAAGAATAGCTTGGCATACGAAAAGCGTTTTGATGGCTCTTTGACACAAGAGGAACGCAACAAGGCGACCCAAGAAGATCGTGCATCACGTCCACAACTTGAAGCTTTGAAAAAAGAAAAATACAATGCAGCGATTATAGAATTCATGAAAGGAAGACCTTTCAGCAAGCGAATGATTACTGAACTATACTTTATACTTCTTCGCGATGATAGTCCTGCAATCATAGAAAATGCGCGTGAGGTATTCAAGAAATACCCACAGGAGGCAATGAACGAGCGTTATGTCGCAGAGACAAAGGCTCTACTATATGCCGACAAAGCAAAAATAGGAGAACAAATGAAGGACTTTACCCTCTTTGACCGCGAAGGCAAAAAGCATCAGCTTAGTGAGTTCAAGGGTAAATATTCAGTATTAGAATTTACATCTATTGGCTGCGGTCCTTGCAAAATGTCAAAACCAATTCTTGATGAACTTTACAAACGCAACAAGGACAAGATGGAAATTATTGCAATCTCGAAAGACCCTGAAAAGATATGGATGGGAGAAGAACGTGAAGTAAGCTATCACGAATGGAATGACCACCAACGTGCAGCAGAGCCTTCTGCTGCCTATGGTGTGACTGCAATTCCAACTTTCGTACTTGTAGATCCTAATGGTAAAGTGCTTGACATTAATACTGGATTACATGATTTCTTTGTGACATTAATCAAATACATTCCAGATGAAGAGGCACAAAAGATGCTGACGGAATACAATAGCCATAAACATTAATTATAGAACAAACACTAAGGCACAAAGATGCAAAGCTATCAAAACTTAGCGCCTTTGTGCCTTTGCGTTCAATATTAATCTGTTCACAAACAAGAATGAAAAGAACAATTTTAGCATCGTTGCTTGCACTATGCGCTATAGCAAGTCAGGCACAAGACACCCAAAATTCAAACTCAGTATCTCCTGATTCTGTTATCATTGAAGGTGTTGTCACAAACATTGCTGATGGCACACGCTTTATGGTTTTACAGGAAGGCGTACAGGGAATGCAGGAAACCATTGTCAAAGATGGGAAATTCCGTATTGCAATTTTCCAAAAAGAGAAAGAATCATCCCTTTATATTGCGCATGGTCATACTCTTCTTGAAATATACACAGAACCAGGAAAGAAGATAAAAGTTATAGGTGATGATGCACATTCTACTAATTATTGGCAAGTAGAAAGTGACAACTTTGATCAGAAAGAAAATAATGCCTACAACCAGTTCATTAAAGATAAACTATCGGACTACTACGAACTGGATAATAAGTGGGGATTGGCATACGGAAGAACATCTGATCAGTCATTATCACAGGAGGAGCGCGATAAGGCAACTCAGGAGTATCGCGAATTACTTCAACAACGCGAAGCATTGAGAATAGAAAAGTACAATGCCGCTATACTGGAATTCATGGCAAGCAGACCATTCTGTAAGCGAATGATTACCGAGCTAAGCATGATAGCTACATATGACAAAAACCTGCTATCATAGAAAAAGCGCGTGAGATTTTCAAGAAAACCCCACAGGAAGTTATGAATGTCCCACTTGTATTAGAAACAAAAGCAAAACTATATGCCGAAAAAGTGAAAATCGGAGAACAAATGAAGGACTTTACCCTCTTTGACCGTGAACTTAAAACACATCAGCTTAGTGAATTCAAAGGGAAATACACGATACTGGAGTTTACCTTCAGGGGCTGTGGTGCTTGCATATTTGTAAAGCCATTCCTTGAAGAATTTTACAAGCGCAACAAAGACAAAGCTGAAGTTATTGCAATTTATAGGGACACGAAAGAGAACTGGATGAAAGAAGGACAAGAACACAAGGTAAGCTATCATGAATGGAGTGACCCGACACAAGCTTCAGAGCCTGTTGCTGCCTATGACGTGTATGCATTTCCTACCTTTGTTATCATTGACTCTAATGGTAAGGTTCTTGATAAAAAAGAGGGTGCAGGCGGTTTGTTAAAGGCTTTGGAGTATATTCCCGACGCTGAATTTGAGAAGAAGCTAAAAGAGGCACTAAAATAAATAATTACCACTTATGGCATTCCGCTTATGGATGCTGTAAGTGGTATTTCTATAGTGAGTACACATATTTTTTACACACACCCTACCCAAAGGCACACTGATCATTAGCAAAGTTCGACAAGCCTTTAACAATGAAATGAGCGATTTCTACAAAAAACATCGGGCAATAGCACAATAAAGCAATAGCTTTTGCGTTATATTACAATAAAAACTATCTGTAATAACACAACAAAGAAAACTATGAGAACTATGAAAAGACTTTATCTGATGATAATGCTATTCGCTGGATGTATTACCATGAATGCTCAGGGAATCAACGGACTCGACAAACAGACAAGGAAATATCTTGAAACTGCCGAGAAATACATTGATGACTTCAACTGCGATTCTGTTATAAAGGCATATCCTATATTCAACGTGTTCAGAAAGAAAGAATACAGGAACAAGACGTTTGACAAAATTCCGACATTAGCGGAACTTGAACAGTTTCTTGACTTTAAGCACCCTGTAATTGACCATGTTCTTGTAAAGACCACCGACAACAAAGTATGGGCATTAATAGGCAAATATAAGGATATTGACTATTATGCCTACATAAAAGGCAACAAGAAAGATGCTTCTTTCTTCGAGTATCTTGAAACGCTGAAACCGGATAAGATTTACTCTCTCTTCGGCAAGGGCTATCTCGTTTTCGAGAAGGATGGCAAACGAAACCTAATCAACAGGAAGCGTCAGATAAGCGACCTGCCTGCTATGTATGAGGATTTTAAATATGACATTGACCATTTCAATCACTACGACTTCCCAAGAGACAGGCATACGCCGCTGATGATTGATTATAGTAAGGACTAAGGACAAAGGTCTAAGGTCAAAGGACTAAGGTCTAAGGTCAAAAGGAAAAAATAGATGTTGAAAAAGTTATCAATTACGACCTTACTTTGTATGGCGTGGGCATCTATGATGTTCGCGCAAGGCGTTTGCGGGCATCCGAAGGCAGAGAGACAGCTTATGAGATTTGCAGAGGTGGAGATTGACGGATTCTTCTGCGATTCCGTTATGGCAGAATATCCTATCTATACGGACGGGGAACACGCAGAACTTGATGCCGTCTTGGTAAAGACAAGTGATGGTGCGGTGTGGTATCTCAGGGGAAATGACGATGACGAGATTTCCTACGAAAAGAACTCAGAAAACTATGTCAAGCTATTCAAGATACTAGAAGACATAAAGCCCGACAAAATATACCTTCTTCCCAATGAACCGCAATTCTTTATAGCAGAAAAGGACGGGAAGAAGAATAAAGTTGAAAGAGAAAAGTAGAAAGTGTAAAGTGTAATGTAGTTTGTCAGGATGATATTTTGTACCTGACGTATCTATCTACATTACTCTTTACACTTTCTACTTTACACTATAATCAGCGGTTTACCAAGCGAAGAGAGGATAGTTCTTCATCTTCTCATTAACCTCACCACGAACCTTTGCGATTACAGCCTCGTTCTCTGGATCGTTGAGAACCTCCTCAATCCAAGCAGCAATCTGAATCATGAGGTCTTCCTTAGCACCACGTGTTGTGATAGCTGGAGTACCGAGACGGATACCTGATGTCTGGAATGCTGAACGAGAGTCGAATGGAACCATGTTCTTGTTAACTGTGATATCAGCAGCAACGAGAGCGTTCTCAGCAACCTTACCTGTAAGATCTGGGTACTTAGAACGAAGGTCAACAAGCATAGAGTGGTTGTCTGTACCGCCTGATACAATCATGAAGCCACGCTTTGTAAGCTCGTCAGCGAGAACAGCAGCGTTCTTCTTGATCTGAGTAGCATACTCCTTCCACTCAGGCTTGAGGCACTCACCGAAGGCAACAGCCTTAGCAGCGATAACGTGCTCAAGAGGACCACCCTGCTGACCTGGGAATACAGCAGAATTGAGGAGCTGTGACATCTTCTTGACAACACCCTTTGGAGTTGTGTAGCCCCATGGGTTGTCGAAGTCCTTACCGAGAAGGATAAGACCGCCACGAGGACCACGGAGAGTCTTATGAGTTGTTGTTGTAACGATGTGAGCGTACTTAACAGGGTTCTCAAGAAGACCTGCAGCGATAAGACCTGCTGGGTGAGCCATATCGATCATGAGAAGAGCACCTACCTCATCAGCAATCTTGCGCATACGAGCGTAATCCCACTCACGGCTGTAAGCAGAACCACCACCGATGATGAGCTTTGGCTTGTGCTCCTTAGCGAGCTTCTCCATCTCGTCATAGTCAACACGGCCAGTCTCCTTGTTGAGGTTGTAACCAACAGGCTTGTAGAGGATACCAGATGTGTTAACGAGTGAACCGTGAGAGAGGTGACCACCGTGATCAAGGTTAAGGCCCATGAATACGTCGCCTGGCTTAAGAACAGCGAGGAGAACGGCTGCGTTAGCCTGAGCACCTGAGTGAGGCTGTACGTTAGCATACTCAGCACCGAAGAGCTTACATGCACGGTCGATAGCAAGCTGCTCAATCTGGTCAACAACCTGACAACCGCCATAGTAACGCTTACCAGGATAACCCTCAGCATACTTGTTTGTGCAATAACTACCCATAGCCTCCATCACCTGATCGCTGACGAAGTTCTCTGAGGCGATAAGCTCGATTCCCTTGAGCTGACGCTGGTGCTCCTGCTCAATGAGGTCAAAAATCTTCTGGTCTCTTTCCATAATTTTTGTTTTGTTTTTAAGTGATATGTTATTTACTATTTATATTATCTCAAATACATGAAATACACGTAGGCAAGTATTGCCACGACAATCAAGCCGACAATTGCACGTATCATACAACTCACCACCTTCTTGACGATGAATATGCCGATGATGATGACAATAAGGCACGCTATGTAATATCCGAAGTTACTCATAAAAGCCTAATCACGGCCCTTCACCCGCCCTTCGGGCACCCTCTCCCCAAAGGGCGAGGGAAAAGTTACACTTTTGAGCTACAAGCCTTTGTTTAACTTATTTCCTATGATATTTAATACATACTTTCCCCTCGCCCCTTGGGGAGAGGATGCCCGCGGGGCAGGTGAGGGGCCGTTGACCATCTTACTTAAACAGCGCCCTGAACTGTGCCGGAATAGGAGTCTCAAACTCCATAGGCTTGCCTGTTACCGGATGGTAGAAGCAAAGCACATAAGCATGAAGGCAGAGTCGGTGAAGAGGGTCATCACCATTGCCATATTTTATATCGCCACACACAGGATGCCCCATATCAGAGGTATGAACACGTATCTGGTTCTTACGGCCTGTTTCAAGACGGAACTCAACGAGCGAGTGTTCTGTGGTGCGCTTCAGCGTATGGAAATGCGTAACGGCATACTTACCACCATTATCCACAGGAGAAGAGTATGTAATGTATGCTGCATTATCCTTTAGCCAATTGGCAATCGTTCCCTCATCTTCTTCCATCTCACCACTTACCACAGCAACGTAGCGACGGTCGAACACTGTTCCGTGCCAGTCACGCTCAAGGAGCTGCTCTGTCTGCATATCCTTTGCGTATATCATCAGTCCGCTGGTATCGCGGTCAAGACGATGCACCACGTGGGCAGTACATTTCTGACGGGTACGCTTGAAATAGTCGTCGAGCACACTCTTCACATTCAGCGAGCTATGTCCGGCAGCCATTGACAGTATTCCAATCTTCTTCTCAATGACAACGAGCCAGCGATCCTCATATACGATGTTCACGTATCGGCTCTTGAACGTGTCATTCTTCTTCGATTTGCTCACGCTCACCTTCATACCGGGCTTGAGAGGGAAATCAAACTGGGTTACCTGCTTCCCGTCAACCTTGATGCCATGCCCCTGAAGAGTGGCTTTTATCTTTGTCTTTGAACCCGGAAGAGCAGATAGCATCCATTCGAGAAGCGGAGCTTCACGATCAACTACATACTGGTCGTATTGATTTTTTTTAGAATCGTACATTAATTATCCCTGACTTGCTTTAGCTTGATGAGCCTTGCGAAAAAAATAAGATTGGATTTCATCCGTTCGTTAGAAGTTGCAAAATTACGAGAAAAATCCGAGAAAACCAAATGAAAAGTGGAACAAAACTCGTTTTTTGCCGAAATTAGCCAAAATTCCAAACAAAAACTTGTAAAAACGAAAAGATTGTATTAATTTTGCAATTGCAAAGTGCGAAGTATCTTCGCATGGAGGCATAAGGGCTAAAGGCCTATGGCTTTTGCCTTTTAAGTAAAATAAGATAAGATTTCAAGAGGCCCCGGGCATCTCAATAAGCCTGGGGATTTATTTGTGTTTGTGTTGTTGTTCCCCTTCGTTGTGAAACGAGGGGGAATTTATTGGGAAGAATAAAGAGTAAAGAATAAGGATTAAAGATTAAAGAGTAAGGAATAAAGCTATGCAGGAAGAAAAGCTTTGGAACAAAAACTATAACAAGGTGATGCTTACGAACTTCACCCTGTTCTTCTCGTTCTATCTTATAACTCCACTCCTACCCCTCTATCTCAGCGAGACATTCTCTGCCTCAAAGGACACTATCGGACTTGTCCTTTCCGGCTATACTCTCGTTGCCCTTATAATCCGACTTTTCAGCGGTTATATGGTGGACAACTTTGCGCGCAAGACCGTGCTCCTTGTGGTTCTATTCGTGTATTTCATATTCTTCGGAAGCTATCTCATAGCCGGAAGCCTTCTTGCATTCGCCTTATTCAGAACACTTCACGGAGGACCTTTCGGGGCTACCACCGTAGCAAACTCCACCATGGCAATTGATGTCCTTCCTGCTTCCCGTCGCAACGAGGGTATAGGTTTCTATGGCATGAGCAACAACCTTGCATCCGCCATAGCTCCTACCGTAGGACTTTTCATCTACACCCACACACACGATTTTCAACTTATGTTCTGGCTTGCCTTCATCATAGCAGGTATAGGTTTTGTGAATACCTACACGCTTGATGTAAAGAACGAGAAACCAAAGGACAGGATGAAATTCAAATTCTCTCTCGACCGTTTCTTCCTCGTGCGAGGATGGTTTCTTGCCATAAACATCTGTGTCTTCGGTTTCTGCTGGGGAGTATTGAGCAACTACCTTGCAATCTATGGCAAGGAGCATCTCGGCATAACAAGTGGTACAGGAACATATTTCCTCCTTCTCTCCATAGGTCTTATCGTATCTCGTCTTATCGGCAACAAGGCTCTTCGTCAGGGAAAACTCACACATAATGCTATGGAAGGTATTGTGCTTTCCACTTTCGGCTTTGGAATCTTCATAGCAGGTCCTTACCTCCTCGGACTTTTCTCGTGCGATGCAGCTCTGAACTATATTCCATACTATGCCTCCGCCATCCTCATAGGCTTCGGCAACGGACACATGTGGCCAGCCTTCCAGAACATGATTATCGCCATAGCGCATCATAACGAGAGAGGTACAGCCAACAGCACCATCCTCACCTCATGGGATTTCGGATTAGGTCTTGGCATTCTCCTCGGAGGTGTAATAGCCGAGTATCTGGGTTATGATGCTATGTTCTGGGTAATGGCAGTAATACACGTCATAGGACTTGTGATGTATATCTTTACCACACAAAGCAAATTTGAAAAATTGACAATTAACAATTAACATGCCAGAGAGCTTGAAGGCCATTCTGCGCGAGCCTATGTTAATTGTTAATTGTTAATTATTAATTGTTAATTGCCTTAATCGCCATACAGCATTTCACTATGCCATAGCCGTATTCATCACGACCTAAGGCATCGACAACATCCTTGGCTGTTGCTGAAGGATTGGCTTCAAGACACTTGTTCACGGCATCTATTTTCTTCTGCTCAAAAAGATGATTAAGAGGAAGTTTGCCTTTCAACACAGAAGGCAGCAGATAGCTATAAACTGTACTCTCAACAACTCCCATCTCCTTGGCAATATCCTCCACGAGCTTGCCGTCAAGATACATTTCAAGAGCCTTATCCTGCTTCATCTCCATCGTCACCTTTGGTTTCTTCTCCTTTTCCGCTTTTGGCTTTCCCTCTTTACTCTTTCTACTTTCCCCTTTACCCTTTTCTACATCCTCGTCAAGTGAAAGTGAAATCTTTGCCTTTGCCTGAAGGAAAGGCTGAAGGACAAGTCCGTTGTGGGCAACATAATGAAGTAGCAGAATCTTGAACTTCACCAAGTCGTTGAAGTTCTGCATGAGATTATCCACACGCTCCCCTACAGCCTTGTTATTGGTGGCAAGGGAAGTCTTTGTAAGAAGAGTAAATGTATCGCACAACTGTTGTTCGAAATAATCAGCACCCTTCATCAATCTTTCCTGAAGCAACTCAGATTTCTGATAGTCAGCCTCCGTGAGAACGATGTTCTGATACTGGTTATGGAACTTCACAGCCACATCATCAACCTTCTGCTTGAATGATTCTGAGGATTCCACCCAAGCATTATATTGCTTATTGGCAGACGAATAGAAATGCTCTCGCATAAGGCGAATGATATCGCCATAGCCAAACTTTATCTGCGCAAAGGAGAACAAATCCTCGATTGTCCTAAGCAGATAATGCCTCTGCATCTGGTCAAGTTTCTGCTCATCAGGCGACTTATGCCTTGGATCTTCCTGAAACGTCTCTACCGTCTTGTCATTTATGATAGCATATTGAGGTATGGGAGCAGCAAGAACCATTCCCTCCAAAGACTTGCAACGGGATAGAGCCACGTATGTCTGTCCGTGGGCAAAACTATGCTGAACATCTATAATAGCGTGCTCGAAGGTGAGGCCCTGAGACTTATGTACAGTTATCGCCCAAGCCGTCTTCAAAGGGTATTGGGTAAAGGTGCCGACAACGGTCTCGTGTATCTCTTTCGTCTTCTCGTCAAGCTCATATTTCATGTTCTGCCACTCCTCAGGAGTAACATCTATAACCTCAGATTGACCAGAAGGACGCACTTGAATGTGATCGTCGTCAATATCGACAATCTCACCTATCATGCCGTTATAATACTTCTTATCTGCCGATGAATCGTTCTTTATGAACATCACCTGAGCACCAAGCTTCAAGGTAAGAGTCTTATCCGTAGGGAATGAGAGTTCGGGAAAATCCTTCCAGACAGTCGCATCATAATGATAAGCAGGAGTAGAGAGCGCATCAAGCTCTTTCTGGTTGATATTATCTGCCTGAACATTGTGGGTTACAAGTCGGATATAGCCTTCCTGTTTCGGAGGATTGAAACCTGCAACAAACCTCTGGTTAAGTGCTTGCAAGTCAGAAGCATCGGCGGTATTTGTACGAACCTTATTAAGAAGACTGACAAACAACGGATCACTCTGACGATACACATGCTGAAGCTCTACGGTCACGAAATCCGTCTGCTGAAGCGCTTTACTCGAGAAGAAATAAGGAGTATCATAATAAGGACGAAGCATAGCCCATTCATCCTCACGAGCCACAGGAGCAAGCTGTTGCATATCGCCAATCATAAGCATCTGCACACCGCCAAAGGCACGATTCCTATCGCGATACTGCCTCAACACAGAGTCTATGGCATCAAGCAAATCTGCCCTTACCATAGATATCTCGTCAATAACAATAAGGTCAACTGTACGGATCAGCCTCAGCTTCGACCTACGAAAGGCATAACGCTTGCTATTGCCATATTGAGTTCCGGGAATCTGAGGACCAAAGGGCAACTGAAAGAAGGAATGAATGGTAACTCCCTCGGCATTAATAGCGGCAATACCCGTAGGAGCTACCACAATCATACGCTTAGGCACTTTCCTGCGCAGTTCTCGAAGGAAAGTCGTCTTACCTGTTCCTGCCTTTCCCGTCAGAAACAGATGCGTATCAGTATTAGCTATGATATTCCAAGCTAAATCAAGCTCTGGGTTGTTCATAAAGCCTAACCAAGCCTTCCCAAAGGGAAGGATGTTTTAATGTATTTATCCCTATAAAAAGGAATGTTTATATTTGTTGCTTTTCCAATGATTTGAAATACTATCTACTCCCCCTGGAGGGGGTGAGGGGGGGTGGAGCCCTCCCTTGGGGAGGGACTGGGTGGGCCTTACATAGAGTAAGAGAATCCAAGCGACAGATATTCCTTGATCTGCCAATAGCTATGGTTCTCCATCTTCTGAACGCCATCGTCAAAACGAGGATAGAGGAACACCTGTGCGGAGATATATCTGCTGAAAGCGAATGAGAAGGTGTTCTCCCACTCTATCACAGCCCTTGAGTATGTGGTATAGGCATACAGACGGGTACCCCACTTGAACTTGTCCGTAGGTTTCCACGTTATGTTGGCTGTAAACTGAGAACCCCAGTCATTCAGGTTATGGCATCCTTCTGGAATACCATAGCGTGTGGCAAGAATCAAACGAGACACGTGCTTGAAGTTATGTGCCAAAGGCGCTATGTGAACCGAACCCGTAAGTCGCTTGTTATATGCCTCGATGTTATAATCCATACCGACTGATGAGTTGACCTCGAATGGAGAGAAGAAATCAGAATATACAGTCGGGTCATTACTCTTGTAGCCTCTCACGAACTGCGAGGTGGCAATAAGCTGGAAGGTATAGTACCATTTCTTTGTTGCCTGCAAGCCAAGCTTACCGGTATAACGCAGGAGGTCGGATGTGGTCTTCAGCTTATGAATGGTGTCTGAAGGCGAATTCTGAATACCCACCTTCATCTCAAGCATGTTATCCCACTTTATCTTCTGCTGATTATTATAGTTGTATCGCAGTATCACGTTAGCCACAGCCGAGAGGTTGTCGTCACCACTCTTGTACCAGTTTCTTGAGAAATGACTCTGCATGAACTGAAGGTTATAGTCGCCTGAGAACTTCCAGAAATTAGGCTTGAAAATCTCAAGACTTACAGGAGAATCAGGAGCAAGTGCCGCCTCATTCTCGAATGACTCCTCACGGACAACCTCCACCTTTCTCTGAACAGGAACGGTAGGAGCCGACTCTGCCGCAGAAGCCACCTTATGCAACTTACAAGCGGTTGTCTCAATAAGCTCCGGATGCTTCAGATAGTTCTGCATCAGAATGTTATTTATGATACTATCCGAAGAGTTCTTTTCTATCATGCTCTTCACCACGTCAGGATAAAAGGTCATGGGAGAAAACAGACGGAAGAACTGCCCATTCACATTACTGCTTCTGAGAGAATCAAGCGAGCGCTGCAAGGAATCTATACGAGCCTTGCAGATAGAAAGGGAGTCCATATAGTGTTGTAACTGTGCATTGACCGAGAGCGTCAAGAACCACGTCATCACAATGCAAACAAGTTTCTTTGTCATATTATATACCTGTATGTGTGGAAATTAGATGCAAAGTTACAAAAAGAATCCGCAATATGCAAATGTTTGGCGATTTTTTTCAACATGAATCCTCATTCCCTACCATAACCATCACTAACAATTCGTTTTTTTCTATTACTGTCCGATAAACCTCTGTAACTTACCTTCCATCAAGAAATTGAATCTTGGTAAGCCTATGAATAATACAAAAACAATAAAAACCCCTTAATGTCTTAGAGTCTCGTTCCTCGCCTCTTGCTGCTATGCGTATTTCTTTTTTCTGGTAAGCCCTTGGGCTTCCCGAAAAAACAAATCCACATATCAGGCCTACGGCAAGACAGTAAGGTTAAAAACAGGAAAAAGCCGCATGTTAATTATTAATTGTTAATTGATTAGCTTTTTTATGCTTTTTCATTTATGTTCCAACCCTCGCAGAGGGGAATGGATTGGTTGGATGAAAGACTGGAAGCCCCAAAGGCTTACAAAGGCTTTCAGACAAGCAATATATTATGAAGGCTGAAAGCCTTTTAGAACATAAATGTTTTTTTCTGGTTTTTGTTTTTACCGGACAGCAATATTTTTTTTCTTCGTAGATACTCCATCGCTACTCCATCGTTACTCCATCGCAAGTCCATCGTTTCGATGGAGTATCGATGGACAATCGATGTATTATCGATGGAGTATCTTAGGAGGAATAAGGGACTTTCATAGGATTATCAACAAAAGGAAAATGCTTAAGAATACCAACAATTTTATTGAAATTTGAAAAAAATGTCGAGTTTTTAAATCTTTTTGTTTAATTTTGCGTCTATAATAGTAAAGACATGTGTAAAAACCCAAATTCATTCATTCTATGAAACGAAATATAATATCATTATTGTTATTGCTCATCGCTACTTGCTCTTGGGCACAGGACAAGAACACGTCAACCTCTGACGAAAAGCAGAGAATCCCAATGAAGCCTATTGTAATTGAAGGTGAAGTTACTGGTGTTCCCGATGGAGCTCCTGTCAATTTTGGCTTTCAGATAAATAATTCCAATGAATATATGCACGGTAATATCTTAGTTGACACGATATGGAATGGTAAATTTCGTATAGAAAAGAAATTCATATATAAGGATCTCGCAGATAGTGAAGATAATGAAAACTATATGCTTGGTATTATAAATTTCGGCATGCCGATTTATGCATATCATGGTTCAACTGTGAAGGTTACAGGCACACCAGACAGAGATTGTTTAAAATGGCGTGCGGAAAGCAATCATCCTTTACAAAAAGAATTCAACATATACCAAGATTATAAAAATAAAATGTTAGCTCCTATCAAGAAAAAGATACAAGAAGCATACGAAGCTGATGAAGTTGACGATAATTTGGTGGAAAAACTGAAAAACGAAAAGGATTCTATCTATGTAGTTTCCTTGCTTGACTTTATGAAGGATAGAGAATGTAATCCTGTTCTTACTCGTGAACTATATGGAACGGCTTATTATGCTATGACGTTAGGCAGCGAGGAGTTAAGCGGAAGGATACGTAAATTTATGTCTGAAAAAGTTACAGAAGAGTATAATGATGACCAACAGATAATTCTTGCAAAACGAATTCTTGTTCCATCAAGTGGACTTCTGCATGTAGGTGAAAAAATGATGGACTTCACTTTTTATGACCGTGATGACAAGGTACACAAGCTTTCAGAGTTTGTAGGAAAGAAACCTGTAATATTACAATTTTCAACTAAAGGCTGTGGTGCTTGTCATGCCATAAGGCCTGAGATTGAAGAGTTCTACGCGAAACACAAGGATGAGGTTGAGATAATTACCATTTCTATGGATAATGAAAAGGCTTGGAAAAGTGATGACAAAGTAAGTTGGCAAGATTGGAATGATCACGCTTCCGGCTCTTCCATAGGAGCCAAATTCGATATACAAGCATACCCTTCCTATGTAATTATAAGTCCAGATGGGGTAATTGGTTCAATGTTCCCCGGAAACAACGAATTGCTTAAATATTTTGATACATTCCAGGATTCTCAGGCAACACAATCCTCAACAGACGAGCAAACCCAATCTTACAATCAGATGAAAGACTTTACGCTTTATGACCGTAAAGGAAAAGTGCATAAGCTGTCAGAATTTAAAGGGAAATATATAGTATTGATGTTTACCATACAAGGCTGTAAACCTTGTCTTGAGGCGAAACCTATCCTTGATGGATTCTACAAGCGCCACAAAGACAAAGTAGAAGTGATTGCTATTTCTGCAGATGGAAAAAGAGACTGGTTGAAAGAAAAAAGTACAGTAAGTTTTCATGAGTGGAATGACTATAATTATGCACTTGAATTATCAGAATATTATGGAATAAAGACATCCTTTGTGATTATACATCCGAATGGTAACATTATCAACAAGTCCCAAGGTCGTTTAGGACCTTTCTTCAAGGAATTAATCGAGCATGTTCCTGATACGGAAATAGAGAATATGCTAAAAAACAGGAAATAGCAATTCCAAGTACAATAAAGAGAAAGCAAAATAAGGTGTTCGGTAATTAATGCCAAGCACCTTATTTTTGCGTTTCCACTTGTTTTGTAGTCGTTTTTTCGTACATTATTATAAAATATCTAATAAAAAATGAATATTTTTTCTTAATGTGAAAAATTTTATGTAATTTTGCATCTTGTTTTGAGGATAAACAAAATAATTAACAACACATAAATACACAAACATCATGGCAGATACAAAGTACATCTTCGTGACGGGCGGCGTGGTTTCGTCCCTCGGTAAAGGTATTATTTCGTCTTCAATCGGTAAGTTGCTGCAAGCTCGCGGCTACAAGATTACGATTCAGAAGTTCGATCCGTACATCAATATTGACCCGGGAACCCTCAACCCTTACGAGCATGGAGAGTGCTATGTGACCGCTGACGGTATGGAGACCGACCTCGACCTCGGTCACTACGAGCGATTCACAGGCATACAGACAACCCGCGCCAACTCTATGACCACGGGGCGTATATACAAGTCTGTCATCGACAAGGAGCGCAGAGGCGACTATCTCGGCAAGACCATACAGGTTGTGCCTCACATCACCGACGAGATTAAGCGCTGCATAATGTATCTCGGCACAAAAGGACAGTACGACTTCGTAATCACGGAGATTGGCGGTACGATAGGCGACATAGAGAGCGCTCCGTTCCTTGAGGCTATACGTCAGCTCCGCTGGGAGATGGGACGTAACGCCATCAATATTCACCTCACATACGTGCCTTACCTCAAGGCAGCTGGCGAGTTGAAGACAAAGCCTACTCAGCATTCAGTAAAGGAATTGCAGTCAGTAGGTATTCAGCCAGACATCCTCGTTCTCCGCACGGAGAAGCATCTCTCCGACGGCTTACGCATGAAGGTAGCATCCTTCTGTAACGTGGATTTGGAATGTGTGGTTCAGTCAGAAGACCTTCCAAGCATCTACGAGGTTCCGGTAAGTATGCAGCAGCAGGGACTTGACGCTGCAATCCTCCGCAAGCTCGGAATACCAGTTGGCGAGACCCCGGCTCTCGGTCCCTGGAAAGCATATCTCGAGCGTCGTCGCAACGCAAAGGAAGAGGTGCATATCGGTCTTGTGGGCAAATACGACCTTCAGGACGCTTACAAGTCAATACGAGAGTCTCTGCTCCATGCAGGTGTGTATAACGACCGCAAGACGGTTATCACATACATCAACTCCGAACTTATCACAAAGGAGAACGTTGCAGAGAAGCTTGCCGGTCAGGATGGTATCCTAATCTGCCCGGGATTCGGCCACAGAGGCATAGAAGGCAAGATAATCGCAGCACAATATACCCGTGAGCATGACATCCCGACATTCGGTATCTGCCTCGGTATGCAGATGATGGTAATCGAGTTTGCCCGTAACGTGCTCGGCTATAAGGATGCCGACTCTCGCGAAATGAACGAGAACACTCCACACAATGTCATCGACATCATGGAGGATCAGAAGAATATCTCTAATATGGGTGGCACCATGCGTCTAGGAGCCTATGAGTGCGTACTTCGCAAGAACAGTCGCACACACGCTATCTACGACGCAGAGGAAATAAAGGAGCGCCATCGCCATCGTTATGAGTTCAACAACCAATATATCAAGGAATATGAGCAGAACGGTATGCAATGCGTAGGTCGCAACCCAGAGTCAGACCTCATAGAGATTGTTGAGATACCAAAGCTCAAGTGGTACATCGGAACACAGTTCCATCCAGAGTACCAGAGCACAGTTCTCAAGCCGCATCCGCTGTTCCTTGACTTTGTGAAGACTTGCATAAAGAAATAACGGCCTCTCCCCCCGCCCTCCCCCGTAGGGAGGGAGCCGGAGAGCAGACATAATTGATAATTAATAATTGAAACGCCTTTTGCCTTCCGGCTCCCTCTCTACGGGAGAGGGCGGGGGGAGAGGCCAAATTAAATTAAATGGATAAAAACACTATCACAGGCTTTGTGCTCATAGCCGCAGTACTTTTCGGATTCAGTTGGTTTAGCCGTCCATCCGAGGAGGAGATTCGTGCACAGCACCAGCAGGACTCCATTGCAGCCGTAAACAAGGCAAAGCAGGAGAATGAGCGCAAGCAAGCAGAAGCTAAGAAACAAGAACAAGCTAAGGCTGTCCTCGAGAATCAGGACACCACGGTTCTTTTCTACTCAGCCCTCAACGGCAAGGCACAGGACATCGTTCTTGAGAACGAGAAACTGGCTCTTACTCTCAGCAGCAAGGGCGCAACCGTTAGCAAGGCAGTAGTAAAAGACTACAAAGACCGTAACGGCAACAAGGATGTAACCCTCTTCGCAGGCAACGACCAGCAGTTGAACTACATCCTCGTGGCCAAGCAGATGAACATCTCCACTAAGGATCTGTTCTTCACCCCTACCGCCCAGAGCGATTCAACGGTGACCTTCGTAGCAAAGGCTGCCGAGGGTAAGACACTTGAGATTTCATACAAGCTCGGTAAGGACTACCTTCTCAGCTGCTCTATAAAGGCAAGCGGAATGGCAGGTCTCTTCGATCCAAACAACTCACAGATCAACATCGACTGGAAGGACCGTGTGCGTCAGCAGGAGCGCGGATTCACTTTCGAGAACAACCGCTCTGCCCTCACCTACCACTTCTCTGAAGGCGGTACTGACGAACTGAGCGAGACAAGCGAGAAGATTGACGAGGCTGTGGAGGAGAAGATTGACTGGGTAGCATTCAAGAACCAGTATTTCTCTGCCGTGATGATTTCAAAGAGCGACTTCGCCGACAATGCCCTGCTCACCTCTATTCCTTATGAGAAGAAGAACGGCAACGGCTATCTCAAGCAGTATGAGGCAAAGCTCAAGACAGCGTTTGATCCATCAGGAGTGAATCCTACACAGTTCGAGTTCTACTATGGTCCTAATGACTTCCGTCTTCTTCAAGACGTAGAGGAGGGATCGGCATTCGGCAAGGACCTTCAGCTCGAGCGTCTCGTATATCTCGGATGGACTATCTTCCACTATATCAACCGTTGGTTCACACTTTATATCTTCGAGTGGTTGAAGGACTTGGCTATCCCAATGGGTGTAGTGCTCATCCTCATCACCTTGATTCTCAAGGCTCTCACCTACCCTATGGTGAAGAAGAGCTATATGTCAAGTGCGAAGATGCGTGTGCTCCGTCCAAAGCTCGACGAGGCAACAAAGCAGTATGACAAGCCGGAGGATCAGATGCAGAAGCAGCAGGCTATGATGCAACTCTACTCAGAGTATGGCGTAAGTCCGCTTTCAGGATGTCTGCCAATGCTCATTCAAATGCCTGTATGGATTGCGATGTTCAACTTCGTGCCAAACGCAATACAACTCCGTGGTGAGTCATTCCTGTGGATGGAAGACCTCTCAGCATACGACCCTATCTGGGAGTGGAGCACCAACCTTTGGCTCATAGGCGACCACCTCTCACTCACCTGTATCCTGTTCTGCGCAGCAAACCTCATCTACTCATGGATGACAATGCGCCAGCAGCGTGACCAGATGGTAGGTCAGCAGGCACAGCAGATGAAGATGATGCAGTACATGATGTTCCTCATGCCGCTGATGTTCTTCTTCATTTTCAACGACTACTCTTCAGGCCTCAACTTCTACTACTTCATCTCATTGTTCTGCTCAGCAGCAATCATGTGGACTCTCCGCAAGACCACAAACGAGGAGAAGCTGCTCGCAATACTCGAGGCAAAGCGTGCAGAGAACAAGGCGAACCCTAACCGCAAGGTAAGCGGTCTCGCTGCTCGTATGCAGGCTATGCAGAAAGAGGCAGAGGAACTGCGCAAGAAGCGTGAGGAACTCGCAAGGAAGAACGCTCGCCTCAGAGGAGAGTAATCTTCACTTGAAATTACACATTTCCGAAGATAAACTAAAAATCCAAATAAAAGCCAAGCCTTCCTTTCATGGGAAGGCTTGGTTAGATTAATATGATAAAAGAACTGGCACTTACCGCCATTATGGCTACAACCCTAACAACATCTCCTGCCGAGGCAAAAGTAAATATAGGCAAGAGTGACATCTCACTCAAAAGCAATCTCATGACTCCTGAAGCCCTATGGGCTATGGGACGTATCGGTGGCGTGGCAGCCTCTCCCGATGGCTCGAAGATTGCATATACAGTATCTTATTACAGCGTGAAGGAGAATGCATCCCATACCGTTATATATGTAATGAACGCTGACGGAACTGATAACCATCAGCTTACCACCTCCGCAGACTCAGAGAGTGAACCTGCATGGGTACAGACACCTCAAGGAACAATTCTCGCCTTTCTCACCAACGGACAGATATGGACAATGAATGCTGACGGTTCCAACCGCAAGCAACTGACCAAGGATGATGACGGCATAGAGGGTTTCAAGTTCTCTCCCGATGGCAAGCAGGTAATCATCGTCAAGTCTTTGCCTTTCCATGAGATCATACAGAAGAATCCCGATGACCTTCCCAAGGCTACCGGCCGAAAGATAACCGACCTTATGTATCGCCATTGGGATCACTATGTGGAGTCTATTCAGCATCCTTTCCTTGCATCCGTTTCAGAGGATGGCACTATCGCCACATCAAATGCAAAGGACATTCTCGCAGGAGAGCCTTACGAATGTCCGGGCGAGCCTTTCGGTGGAATGGAGCAGATAAACTGGAGTCCTGACTCAAAATCAATAGCATATACTTGCCGTAAGAAAATCGGTCGCGACTATGCCGTATCTACTGACACGGATATCTTCCTCTATGATGTAGCTTCAGGCACAACCCGCAACCTCTGCAAGCCAGCCGACTACAAGGCTCCTGCCATTGACTATACCAAGACGCTTGCCACACAGAGCGTTAACAAGACATCGCAAGACCTCAACCTCGGCTACGACGTGAATCCTCAGTTCTCTCCAGATGGCACTTTTGTAGCATGGCTTAGCATGGAGCGCGACGGATATGAGTCTGATCGCAACCGTCTCTGCATCTACACCCTCGCTAATGGTAATAAGCAATACGCTACCGAGGCATTCGACTCAAACGTGGATGACTACTGCTGGACTGCCGACTCTAGCAATATCTATTTCATCGGAGTATGGCATGGTTGCGAGAATATGTATCGCACAGACCTCAACGGCAACGTAGAGCAGATAACAAACGACTGGGCAGACTTCGGCTCTCTCCAGATGCTTGGCGACAAGAAAGGCAGCCTCATCGCTACCCGTCATTCTTTCTCTGCTCCTGATGACATCTACCTCGTAACACCTCCGAAGGCAGTTAAGAAGAAGGGAGAAAACACGCTCAACCTCTCTGCAAAACTGGCAACCGTAGCGCAGCTTACAAAGGAGAACGAGCACATTCTTTCAAAGCTCTCTCTCGGAAAGACTGAGCAGCGCTGGGTGAAGACAACCGACGGCAAGGAGGAACTGGTATGGATTATCCTGCCATCAAACTTCGACCCTAACAAGAAATACCCTACCCTTCTGTTCTGTGAGGGTGGTCCTCAGAGCCCTGTATCTCAGTTCTGGTCTTATCGCTGGAACTTCCAGATAATGGCAGCAAATGGCTATGTAATCGTAGCACCAAACCGTCGTGGTCTGCCAGGCTTCGGAAGCGAATGGAACGAGAAGGTATCAGGCGACTGGACTGGTCAGTGTATGGACGATTATCTCTCAGCTATTGATGATGCCTGCACATTGCCTTACGTTGACAAGAACCGCCTCGGATGCGTAGGCGCAAGCTTCGGTGGTTTCTCAGTTTATTACCTTGCGTCTCACCACGACAAGCGTTTCAAGGCATTCATTGCACACGACGGAGCCTTCAACCTTGAGTCTATGTACACCGACACCGAGGAGGCTTGGTTCTCTAACTGGGAATACGATGATGCTTACTGGAACAAGGATGCTACGGCTCGTGCAAAGAAGACATACGAGAACTCTCCACATCGCTTTGTTGACAAATGGGATACCCCTATCCTCTGCATCCACGGCGAGAAAGACTATCGCATCAATGCCAATCAGGGTTTCGGAGCATTCAACGCAGCACGCATGAGAGGCATCCCTGCCGAACTCCTCATCTTCCCTGACGAGAACCACTGGGTACTCAAGCCACAGAATGGCATCCTTTGGCAGCGCACGTTCTTTGAGTGGTTAAAGAAGTGGCTATAGCCCACCCAGTCCCTCCCAAAGGGAGGGTTCCATCCCCCTCACCCCCTCCAGGGGGAGTAGATAGTATTTCAAATCATCGGAAAAGCAACAAATATAAACATTCCCCTTCATAGGGGATTAATACTATAAAACATCCTTCCCTTTGGGAAGGCTTGGTTAGGCTTTATATGAACAAACTCAGCAATTCCCCAGCAGCACGCTGGACAGCCCTCACCATCGTATCAGTAACGATGATGTTCGGTTATTTCTTCACAGACGTAATGTCACCACTCGAACCCCTTCTCACAGCCTCAAAAGGTACAGAGAATGGTCTTGGCCTCGGATGGACATCAAGCGAATACGGATGGTTCTCAGGCGCATATGGTCTGATGAACGTATATCTGCTTCTACTTTTCTTCGGCGGTATCATCCTCGATAAGTTCGGCATACGCTTCACCGGTCTCACCTCCACAATACTTATGTTTGGCGGTGCATTGATAAAATGGTGGGCAGTAACAACCGATTTCGGCGATGCAACCATCTGGGTTCCCTTCGGTGGCGACGTACAGTCACAGGTAGCATACGCTGGTCTCGGCTTTGCCATCTTCGGAGTAGGATGCGAGATTGCAGGTATCACCGTGTCAAAGGTTATCGTGAAGTGGTTCACAGGTCATGAGCTTGCTCTTGCCATGGGACTTCAGGTGGCACTTGCACGTATCGGAACAGCCCTCGCCCTCGCTGCATCCCTGCCTATTGCAAAGGCAATGGGTGGAGTAAGCGCATCCGTAGGACTTGGAGCTGCATGTCTTTGCATCGGTCTCATCTCATTCATTGTTTATAATGTAATGGACAAGAAAGAAGATGCAGCATCAGCAGCAGAGGCATCAGAATCAGAAGAAGGCTTCAAATTCGCCGATCTCAAGATTCTCTTCCTCAACCCGGGTTTCTGGTGCATCACGTTCCTCTGCCTTATGTTCTATGCAGGAGTGTTCCCATTCCTTAAGTTCGCCACAAAACTCATGGTGTTCAAGTATGGCGTTGATCAGGAACTTGCAGGACTCATCCCTGCCATGCTCCCATTCGGCACTATCTTCCTCACCCCATTCTTCGGAAGCATCTACGACAAATACGGTAAGGGCGCAACCCTCATGCTTGCAGGAAGCATACTCCTGACCCTGGTTCACGTTACTTTTGCGTTACCCGTCAACAACTGGGTTCTCGCCATCGCCGTGATGATAGTACTCGGTATCGCCTTCGGATTAGTTCCGTCAGCCATGTGGCCAAGCGTACCAAAGATTATCCCGATGAAGCTTCTCGGCACAGCCTACGCCCTCATCTTCTATATCCAGAACATCGGGCTTTCTATGGTTCCGATGTGGATTGGCTCAGTAAACGAGGCTAATACCGACGCATCAGGCTTTATCGACTACACCCAGTCAATGACCATATTCGCCGGCTTCGGAGTCTTCGCAATCATCATCTCCGTGATGCTCATGGCCCTCGACAAGAAGAACGGCTACGGATTGCAGAAACCGAATGTGAAGTAAAAAGGCCCCTCACCCGTCACTTCGTGACACCCTCTGACACATACTCGGAGATACTCAATCTCCGACTTCCCCAGGGGGCGAGGGAAAAAGTTACCTATATATCGCTAAAAAATCAACAAATAATAATTAACAATTAAAAAAATCCTTGCCTTTCATCTTCCCATGATTGAAGATACTAACTTCCTCCTCGCCCCTTGGGGAGAGGATGCCCACAGGGCAGGTGAGGGGCCATTATTTAACTATCTATGTTCGAAGGTCAACCTAAAGGTCTATGGACCTTGGCATTAGCCAACACGGGTGAGCGTTTCGGCTACTACACCATGCTCGCCGTTTTCACACTCTTCCTACAAGCCAACTTCGGCTTCGATGAGAAACTCACAAGTACCATCTTCTCGAGTTTCCTCATGTTCGTGTATTTCCTCCCACTCTTCGGCGGTGCCCTCGCCGACAAGGTAGGCTACAGCAAGCTCGTCACCATCGGCATCTTCATCATGTTCGCCGGCTACGTTCTGCTCGCCCTGCCTCTCGGCAGCAACTCCATAGCCATGATTGCAATGGCAGGAGCACTCGTACTCGTCAGCATTGGAACAGGTCTCTTCAAGGGTAACCTACAGGTAATGGTGGGTGACCTCTACAACGAAGCAGCCTATTCTGCAAAGCGCGATGCAGGCTTCTCGCTCTTCTATATGGCAATCAACATCGGTGCCATGTTTGCGCCTACAGCAGCCATAAAGGTAATGGAATGGGCACAGACCTCACTCGGCGTAAGCGTTGCCGACTCCTACCACTATGCCTTCGCCGTGGCTTGCGCTTCGCTCATTGCGTCTATACTCATCTTCAAGTTCGGAAAATCCACCTACGCTCAGGTTATCACTACAAAGAGTAAAGTAGATAGTGGAGAGAGTAAAGAAGCCGTTGAGGAACTATCACCTGCCGAGACAAAGGAGCGCATCATCTGCCTGTGCCTTGTATTCGCCGTTGTCATCTTCTTCTGGATGGCATTCCATCAGAACGGTCTCACCCTCACCTTCTTTGCTCGCGACTATACCGCAACAACATCCACAGGCATCGAGGCTATGCAGTTCGATGTAACCAACCTCGTAGCCGCTATCTTCATCGTCTTCGGCCTCTTCTCCCTCTTCCAGGGCAAGACAGGCAAGGAGAAGGGAATCGGCGCTACTATCGTACTCCTGCCATTGGCATACCTATTCTGGAACTACACACAGTTGCCAGCCGAGGGTGTGAAGGTTGATGCACCTATCTTCCAGCAGTTCAATGCTTGCTTCGTCGTAATGCTCACCCCTGTCAGCATCGCCATCTTCTCATGGCTTGGCAAGAAGGGACTTGAACCAAAGGCACCTGTTAAGATAGGTCTCGGAATGCTCGTGGCTGCCAGTGCATATCTGCTTATGACAGTAGGCTCTATCGGTCTCCCTGTGCCTGAATACGCAGCCGACGGCTCCAACCTCCACATGGCAGACGTATCGCCTAATCTCCTCATCGAGACCTACCTCATCCTTACCTTCGCCGAGTTGCTCCTCTCCCCTATCGGTATATCATTCGTTACCAAGGTAGCACCTCCAAAGTACAAGGGAATGATGATGGGCGGATGGTTCGTCTCTACCGCCATAGGCAACTTCCTCGTCCAGATTCCGGGTTACCTCTGGGGCAAGGACCTCTACATCGTATGGGGAGCCCTGATGGTCATCTGCCTCGTAGCAGCCGTCTTCATCTTCTCAATCATCAAGAAACTCAACAAGGTTTCGTAAGGTGGCCTGACAAAATTGATAATTATCCGCAGAAGCTCAACAAGCTAAGCAAGTGATAATAGATAATTGAAACGCCTTTCGGCTCTGTCCGGTAAATGCCTGTATCTCACATTACATCATGCATTTACCGGACAATTGTATTTACTGAGCTTATTTTATGAACTATGAACCATGAACCATTAAGTGGGGTGGCTCTAAAATATATAGATCGTTGAACTTCGTAGCGATGTACAGGCACTCAGTCTTGGTGAGTTGGTAGCAAGGCACCTCGCGAGTTCCGCCGTTAGACTGGGTGATGGTTCTGGATGTCAGCGCAAATTTGCGCCCACATATTTTTTCCCAAGCAGGTTCCATGTTTCTGATAGCCTGCATCACGTTCCTGCGGATTGTAATGTTCAATGCAGATAGACATACGCTTCCCTGGGCAAGCTCACACAGCTCGTCCAAACGCCCCCTGAAGTCGTGGTGACGTATTCCGTTTATCTGGAAACGATATATTGGCATTGTACAGGATTGCAGTCGTATTTTACAGCGCTATTGTGGGGTGAGAGGATATTATCGCTACTCAAATTCTTCTGGACATTATTAATTCTTTACTTTGTTGTATGAACAAGCACAAAAACTTCCTGACACCTCCAAATGTTTCGCAGTTTAAGTGCAAAAAATAAACCATTACACCAATACACCATTTTTTACACACACCATACCCCTCTCTCCCCTCAATTTTTACTTCAATAATAATATAATTAGATAAATTATATTATTATTGAGAAGAAGACCCAGTCAGTGAGGGTGTCTGTCTAAAAAAGGTGTAATGGTGTATTAGTGTACAATTTGAACCAATTTTAATTGAAAAAGTATACCATTACACCAATACTCCATTTTTTACACACACCATACCCCTCTCTCCCCTCATTTTTTACTTCAATAATAATATAATTAAAATAAATTATATTATTATTGGGGGAGAAGACCCAGTTTGTGAGGGTGTCTGTCTAAAAAGGTGTAATGGTGTATTGGTGTATTTTGTAAACAAATGTTAATCACGCTTTACGCAGAAAAGCACGTAACAAATTGGCTTACTGATTGATAACGAATATTTCAAATTGTTTAACGCAAAAGAAACAGGCAAAAATTTTGTATAGAAGAAAAAGCGTTATAACTTTGCAGTCAGAAACAAGCCCCAACGACCCACCCAGTCCCTCCCCGATGGGTAGTCCAATGTTGATAACATTGGAGTATGTGACAAGTTCCTCCCCCCTCACCCCCTCAATGGGGAGTAGATACACTAACTTGCGCAAGGCTGGGTCCGTTGTAAATCCGTTGTAAGTCCGTTGTAAGTCCGTTCCCTATATCGGAGAGACAAAAACCCCTCAGCCCCACAAGGGTGAGTTTTGTTAGCCTTCTTCTGCCACGAGTGATGAGAAATCTACTTTCTCGTATTCCTGAGTGCGAACGACCCATGTGCCGGCAACGAGGTCGCCGAGACGTTGCTGATGCTTGGTGAAGAAAACACAGAGGGGACCGATACCCGCAGATCCAAAGACATCAAGCGGGAGGATGAGCCAACGGAGGATGAAAGCCGAAATCTTCGGGCCACCGCCTTCAAGGTCCACCACACGGATGTGAAGCAGTTTTTTACCAAGTGTCTGACCGCTTGCCATGGTTTCACTGATAAGAGGATATAAATATGGAATAAGGATAACAAGGATAATAGCCATGACATTGTTCATACCGCTGAGCAGTCCCGCACCGTATGTTGCGAAAAGGACAGACCACGCAATGCCCATCAGCATGAAGTCGATGGAAAATGCTGCAAGACGAGCAGCAAAACTTGCAGGCTCCTGATGTATTCTTATGCCTTGTGATGAGAGGATATATTGCATGTTTTTGAGTTGAGAGTTGAGGGTATAGGGTTTAGAGAGGAGGGTTTAGAGAGCATTCGTGATTTGCGGTTCACTAAACGCTAAACACTAAACGCTAAACACTAAACGCCAAACTAAGCACTTAGCTGAAATTTTGGGGCAAAAGTAAGAAAAATAAATGGAAAAAGCATCATTTTCAAAATAATTTTTGTATTTTCGCAGTCAAAAAAGGCAAAAGACGAAAGCTTTAGACCTTAGACTTTTGACTTTAGACCTTAGACCTTAGACAAAACAATGACAGAAGGGCGATTTATATCCAAGAATAAATATCAATGGGACAGGTATCAGAACATGCTTGACGGTTGGAAGCTATACTCTCCCAATGAACTCGGTCAGGCCTATCTCTCAGTATGCAGCGACCTTGCCTATGCGCAGAGCCACTACCCTGAGACACAGGTCTGCAAGGATCTCAACGCCCTTGCCTTGCAGTTTCACCACATACTATACAGGCGACAGCCACAGAGGTGGACGGAGTTGTTGCATTTCTTCAAGCATACTGTACCAATGTCATTCTACAGGAGCAGGCATTTTCTGATGTTCTCGCTTGGTCTATTCCTTATCGGATGGGGTATCGGTGTAATGTCACAATGCCTTGATACTGGCTATTTCGAGGCGTTCTTCTCTGGAGCATACTATCAGGAGACAATGAACAACATCAAAAGCGGGAATCCAATGGGAATATACGGCAGTGAGGGCGAGGTGGAAATGTACTTCAAAATCACTACCAACAATATGTTTGTAGGCCTTCACTACTTCGTATCCGGACTGTTGACCCCATTCTACACAATCTACATGGCCATAACAACCGGTACGATGATGGGCTGCTTCACAACATTCTTTGCCCAGAACGGATATCTTACAGATGCCCTCATAGCCCCAAATGAACACGGTTCGCTGGAGTTGCCGGCAGCAATAGTATGCAGCGCCGCAGGAATGCAACTGGGAATGGGATGGTTCTTCCCAGGCAAGCTGACACGCTTGAAAGCCCTGATGCAATCGGCACAGGAGGCATTGACAATGGCTCTTGCCATGATGCCGTTCTTTATGATAGCAGGATTCATAGAGAGCTTCATCACAAGGCATCAGGAATGGCCTATGGCGGTCAGAATACTGCTCATGGTAGCCGGACTTACATTCTCCGTGTATTACATAATATTGTTGCCAAGACAATTAGGAAAGAAAGACAATGGCTGAATCGGAGATATACAAGATAAGGGAACGTGGACAGGTTGTTACGGAGGGCTGCCAGTGGATTGTGACCCACAGCAGGCTTGCCATGCAACTTGCCGTGAAGCCTGTGCTCATTCTTGCCGTCATCGAACTGGCGAACATAATCTTCTTGAAGAGCATACTCTTCTCGCTTGGGATTGCCTTTGTTGCATTACTTCTCATCCCTACAGTCCCTTCGATGATGATGTATGTGGCAGAGCACGCAGAGGAATTCGACTATCCAAAGCGACTACCAAAACTGTTAGAGCTATGGCAACTGTGGAAGAGCTACTTCATAAGTGCCATTGTAATCGGCGGCATAAGTGTTGCTGCGAGTTTTCTCTGCTCTATGACAATTGCAGCTCCATTCTTCATTGACTCGATAAGGAACATGGCACTTGTGATACATCATAGGAACAGAGAGAATGGTATGCTGTCGGCAATAGGCAATGCGGTAACGCTATCGTTCTCAAACTTCGTAAGTCTGATGTTCATGATTCTCGGAGTAAGTATAATCACGCTGTCGATGATTATAGGTCCTACCCTGTTGATTATATCATTTGCAGGAATACTTTCACTATATATATCACCGGCACTGAAAAACCTCATAACAAGGATATTAAACGACTCAGAAACACAGATTAGCCTCATACTGGAATGCCTGATAGTGGGCTACGTCTTTGCCGGCATGATATCAATCATTGTCACGCACTTCTTCTATGGTCACTGCATGATGTGTGAAGAGGAGAAGAAAGCGGAAAAGGAAGCAAGGAAGAAACAAAGAATAAATCAGCAAGGTAAGTGATATACATTTCCGACATACCAGACTACGAAGAGGACATCCTCCGACTCTCGAAGACAGAGAAGATAGACTTCAACAATGCTATCAGCGATTTGCTCAGGTCTATCTTCAGCATACATGTTCCCGAGAGTGTGCTCGATGTTATCCAGATACTTATGTGGGTATTCCTGATATGCTTTATTGGCTGGATTATATATAAGGAATTTGGCAGTTTCTATCGTGCTCCTACCGTTGAAGCCATCGATTCACAGTATTTCTCATCCAACATGGAAATGGGTTCCACGGAGGATGCTGATATCAGGGGACATAACTTCGTTCAGGAAATTCAGAAGGCGGTTAATGATGGCGACTTCGCACTTGCCATACATCTGCGCTATCTTATGACTCTCCAAAGGCTTGACAATATGAAGAGGATAGTGTGGCAACCCACGAAGACTCCAATGATGTATGTAAGGGAATTGGAGTGGGGTGCAGACAAGCTCAGGGAGATAACCATGGCTTTCCTGTATATAAAATACGGACACTACCCTGCAAGCAAGGAACTGCTTGATGATGTGACAGCCATCGGCAATACCCTGTGCACAATGACAGAGGAAGGAGGTGAGCATGAATAAAAGCATGAACTTCCTGAACAGGCACGCCACATGGATATACATTGCGGCTGGCATCTGCATCGTATGTGTTCTCCTAATTCCCTATGGCAAGCGGATCTATGACCAGATACCAAAATACGAATGGGAAGAGAAACAGATGGGCAGCACGAAGTCGAAAGAGCCTTTTGGTGCGAAATATCTTGACGAGTATCTGCATGACTATTGGAAAGGAAAGCTGTATGTTGAAGCTGATGCAGACTCTGCCTTTGCTAAATTCGGGAAGAAAAAGGCTAACTACCTGTTTGTCAATTCCGGATATCAGGTGGCAGACTCAGCACATATCTTTCAGCTCATAAGCATGGCAAACACAGGCAACAGAGTGCTTATTGCCGATATGGAGTATGAAATAGCGCGACGTCTGCTTATCGAGACATGGAGAGGAGAAAGCGATTACTTCAACATTCAAGACTTCCTTGACAGGGAAAACGAGATAAGCCGTATAAGTCTGTATCTGTGCGAAAAGTCGAACGGCAAACCTGACTCTATCATGGTATGGGAGAATATGGTGACAGAGACTATCTGTATTTTACAGGAGGACAGCTTACAGAACGACACCACAGAAGACGGCATAGTAATAGCAGACGAATACTGTGATTTTTTCGGTGACCTTCCCTTAGGCTCATACACACCGCTCATATCCTTTAACGATAAATGGGACGTGGCAGCAAGGAGGGATATAGGAAAAGGATGTATCACACTAAGCTTCAACAACCATTTATTCTTCACCAACTATGCTGTGCAGAATAAAGATCTGCGTATTGGCATGGAGCATATCATGGAGTGTACGTTTGACAAGTCACTGCCTCTGATTATCATCTACAATGACTATGAGGATGAAAATGACACTGATGGCACCCCGTTCATGGTTCTGCTTAAACATCCTGCCACCGCTCTGTTCCTATGGCTGTTGTGCGCAGCCCTTGCCCTTGCCATCATCTTCAACACACGACGCAGACGCAGACCTGAGAATGTGAACAAAAAGGTGCAGAACTCAAGCATTAACTTTATCAGACATCTTGCCACAATATACACAGACGACACGGACTACCGTGAACTGCTGCGCATAGAGAAGCGTGTGCTGCTCTACAAACTTCGCAAGGAGTTCTACTTTGATATGCGGACAAGGGATTTCTCGGAAGTATCACAGTTTGCAAGCATCCTGGCAGCAAACAGAGGACTCAATGAGGAACGCGTCAAGGAGGTGCTCTCCACTTTGGAGGAGCTGACAGCAAGCGGGGTACAGGTGGATGCCAGGTCGTACAGGCTTTGTCTGGAACAATTAGATACAATCAATTGAGGAAACTTGCTTTAGCTTGACAGCTATGCGAAGAACTTGCGCAGCTTGTTGAGCCTTAGCGAAAAAAAATAAAAATATGGAATATTCATCACGTATAGACCTAACGGAGTTCAACTCCAAGATTGCAGAATTGAAGTATGCAGTCAACAATATTGTAAAAGGACAGGATGAGGTTCTTGAGCTTTTGCTCACTGCTCTTCTTGCCGATGGTCACGTTTTGCTTGAGGGTGTACCAGGAGTGGCAAAGACACTTATGGCAAAGACGCTCGCACAACTTATAAGCGCAGATTTCAAGCGCCTGCAATTCACTCCAGACCTTATGCCTACCGATGTTGTAGGTACATCAATCCTAAACACCCAGACGCAGGACTTCACCTTCCGCAAGGGACCTGTCTTTACGCAGTTCCTGCTTGTGGATGAGATCAACCGCGCCCCTGCTAAGACACAGGCTGCCCTGTTTGAGTGTATGGAGGAAAGACAGGTTACATTCGACGGTACCACCTATCCCCTACCCGACTTTATGGTGATGGCAACGCAGAACCCTATTGACCAAGAGGGTACTTACCGTCTGCCAGAGGCTCAGATGGACCGTTTCCTCCTAAAAGTTACCGTGGGATATCCTTCAGTGGAGTCTGAACTGAAGATCCTTCAAGAGTATCATCAGGGCAACAGATTGCATGAGGTACGCTTCGACAGACCTGTACTCACACTGGACGAACTCAGAACACTCAGGAATATGCTCAAAGATGTGGTAGTAGATGATTCATTGATGAAGTATCTGTGTAATATCGTTGCAGCCACACGCAACTCTGCCTATACGTGGATTGGAGGCTCTCCACGTGCTTCCATCGCACTATTGCAGACTGCCAAGGCTCATGCCATACTATCAGGAAGGGATTTTGTCACTCCCGATGACATTCATTTCCTAGCTCCTTACGTACTTGCCCACAGAGTGACGCTTACGGCAGAGGCAGAGCTTAACGGCATGACCGTATCACAACTCGTAAAGCAGATTATTGACAGCGTGGCAATTGAAAATTGAAAATTTTCCGCGAGAATTCCATGTTCATAAAAAAGCGATTTTTCATTATCCTGTTTGCCATTGCAACCATATCAGCCCTTGGTGTGATGGTCGATGCGCTGTATGGCATAGCACTCGTATTGCTATGCCTGTTTGTCATGGCATCGGCTATTGATACCGTGCTGCTAATGCTGCTGCATATCGATGGCGGAAGGGATATTGCCTCAAAACTCGACCTTGGCGAAGAAAACGTATATTCCATATCTTTCAAAATAAGAAAAGGATGGATTATGAGTGCCTACGTCATTGACGAGATACCATCTGAATTTCACCAAAAGGAGAATGAAAAAATAAAGATGGAAAGTGAAGATAGGATTACTTTCAATTCTCAACTTTCAATCTTCAATTGCAAAAGGGGACATTTCCTACTTGGCAGGTCTCTCGTCTATGCATCATATCTTGGACTGCTTGAACGCAGAATAATACTCCAACCGGAAGGACAGGAGGTTGATGTATATCCTGCATTCTCAAGACTCCGCGAGAAGGACGAACAGGTGCGGTCCCGACAGACAATATCAACAGGAAACCACAAGAGGCAATTGCCTGCCAACAAGACCGAGTTCCGTGATATTAGAGAGTATGTGACAGGCGATGATATACGTACCATAAACTGGAAGGCGACGGCAAGAACAGGGCATACCATGGTGAATGAATACGAGGATGAGCGTTCACAGCACGTCATCAACGTGATTGACTGCGGGACAGCCATGCAACGCACCTTTAACTCCCTATCTCTTCAAGACCATGCCATTAATGCCTCTCTGCTCGTGTCCTACTCCGCTTTGGAAAGGGAGTCAGACTGCGTAGGCGTCTGCTCATACGGTCCCAAGGGGATAAGTTTTCTGCCTCCGAGAGCAGGGAAACCACAGTTCAACAGTATAATGCAGCAACTATATGCTCTTGACACGGAGTATGGCGAGAGCGACATTGAGCAGCTCTGTCTTGTAATAGACCGTAACGTAAAGCGCAGAAGTCTAATATTCCTATATACTGAGATTCCTACTATATCAGTCCTTGAACGTCAGTTGCAGTTCTTCAAGCGTATTTCTTCACGCAACTGTCTTGTTATAGTAAACTGCCTTGACCGTGAACTTGAAGACATGGCAGAAAGTAGAAAAGGGTTAGATGAAAGTAGATTTACGCAGCTTGATGAGCCCAAGCGAAGAACTATCTTTAGCTTGATGAACTTGCGAACAAAGTATATAGGCAGAACACACTCCCTATGCGTGGAGAGTACCCTCGCCAAAGACATGGTGAACCAAAAACAACTTATAGCCGACACCCTTCAGCAAAACGGCATCTACTGTCTTTCCATACATCCAGAGGCTCTCTCCTTCGGCATACTAAGCAAATACATAGAATTGAAGGCGAAGAGGGCGTGGTAGAAGCCTAATGCTTAGGCTTAATGGATAATTAAAAATGGAAATTGATAATGAATTAAATACAAAGACGCAGAGACTCTGAGGTTTTAACGCCTCGTGGGCTCTGCGTCTTTGCATTTTATTTAATTCCAATCGCTATTGAATGGTATTCTTTGTCGATTGTCAATTTTCAACTTCCCTAAAGCCCCAGCATGAATTTCTCTGCCTTATTATAGAACAGGTCATGCCCCCTGGCATTCAGGTGAGTATTGTCCTGATACGAATGGAAGTACCGTCGAGCAAATTCCAGATCCCAGACATATATTCCGCTTTGTGTCGCACAGTTAAAAACAGGTATAGAGAAGTTACGCCCCTGTTCAACCATTATGCGGGTAATATCAGGATAAGGAGGATTCTTAATATTCCAAGGGGTGAAGACTGCAACCTTTGCATCCGGCTCCTTCTTGACAAAGCCACGGAGGAGCTTGGCATATCCTTCCTCGAACTCCTCAAGAGTTCCCTTACCCTTGATAATCTGCTCTGCATCACTGTGACCACCGATAAGTAGGATATAGTCACATGTATCCATTTCCTCATAGAACTCGTTGATAGGGGCACTCCAACGCTCCCTACGACGGTCGAATGCTATACAGCAGTTGTTACGCGCATAGTTACGATAGAGCATATGATACTTTTGCGCAAGCTTGCAATGCCATGTGTCAGTAACCTCCTTACGGTTATTGCGTGCACGACTGGCACCAAACACATTGATGGTCTTGCCGAACAATGGAGCATTGCGAATCTCAGAAGGAATAGGATTCTTTGAGTCATTGAGGGCTTTCTGATCAAGACGATAGTCATAGACTATGGCGTCCTGTGCATGCATCACCAAGGAGCATGCAAAGCAGATTAGAATCAAAGTGATTTTTACTGTTATCTTCATAAGTAATTTTTTTAATTAAGACTAAGGTCTAAGGACTAAAGACAAAAGTCTTTGAACCTTTTTGTACCTTTGTTATTTCATTTTTGGTATTTCAGTGGCAAAGATACAACTTTTTTTCGTTAAAACAAAGGATTAAGACTTTTTTTTATAAAAAAATGAAAATTGATAATTGAAAATTGAAAATTATCAGGGCGACTACCAAATTTCGCTAGGCTCAACAAGCTGAAGCAAGTCAATTACTTCCCATCGGGAACCCTTAGTACCACCTCACATTGTTGGAATACCCAGAACGCTTGTCATACTTGAGGGCATCAGTAAGCGTAGCGGCATTACAACGGAACGAGAAGTTATAGCTTGTGTATGGAGCCAACGACACACTGCACGCCATGGAGAAGCAATGCAGATCACGTTGCAGGGAGGCTGTCGTCAAGGTGAGTTTATGGAAATCGAAGTCATAACCAGATCTGAATGATATATTCCAGCCTTCAGAAAGCTGAATGTTTCCTGAGAAGTTCAGATTCTGAGTGAACTTGTAGCCATAATATCCACCTTCGATATCTATTACCTTACCATCAGTATCTTTATATTTCACAGTCTTCCCATTCTTGTATGGGATGAATTTCGACGGATCTTCACTCATGGTTATACCATAGCTAAAAGTAAGGCTCCAAGGCATGGAGAAACGCATATAGCCGTCATCATCGGTCTCAGCCTTAGCACCTTTATCTGCAACAGCATTCTGACCTTTCGCCATGACGGGATCCACGTTTGTATCCAATCCTGTGTCATAATCATCATCACGCTCATCATCGTCGTCGTCTTTCTTTTTCTTATCGTCTCCGCCTCCGAAGAGTTTCCTGATTTTCTCAGGGTTAAGCGTATATGATATGTTCTGCGATATTCCCGTAAAACGTCCGAAATGTCCCCGACTATAATGCGTAGAACTACTCTGGACTGTCGTTCCATTATCCTTTCTGCCTATTGCATAGGTCTTAAATAAGGCACGAAGACTGAATGTGTAGTTCTTTCCTAACTTCAGTCGTAAATTAGTATTAAGATCACTCCATGGACGTTCCGTTGCAAAGAGATTGTATGACATATCCGCGCTGAGTTCATCAATGATCGATATTTTCTTGAAACCTGTAGTATCATTGTCAGACTTCACCTTCATCTCCAAATTGTTCTTTATCTGCATTGAAATAGAACCAGACGCTCCCCTTACAGGACTATAGTTTTCATACGGAGAATAGTAATCAATATACTCTTCACCATTGTCAGCAATTTTCATATATGAATGCAAATAGCCAAAATCTGGTGTGTACGTGAATGACACCGATGGTGTGAAGACATGACGGATAGCCTGAACCTTATCGCCAAATATCTTTCTATTAGGCAAAAACATACCATACAGGGTGGTATTGGCACCGATTGACGCATTACCATCTAACACGTTTGCAAACCCATCATGTATTTCCGTTTTTTCCTCATATTTTCCAGTTTGCTTGTTCTCTTCCCATCTCTTCTCAAGTGTTCTGAGAAACATACGATCACTTATGTTGATTGATGGTGTAAGGTTAATGGCATTGAAAAGAGAGAATGTTGCACTGATAGGAATACTGTGGTATATTTCGTTATCCCAATCCCTACTCAAACTGGACTTAAGCAACATGTCTTCCTTGCAATTTCTGATGGAGTTGGAGATCTGTCCGGTATATGACAAACTGATTTTCTCATACCATCGCTCATTACCCACTGCATACTTTCGCTTGAAAGGAGAGAAACGGGCTATCGAAATACTGAGATTAGGCAGAGTAAGCGAAATGGTGGAATCTTTCACATTCTGATCAATATTGAAAGACGATGAAAGACTAAGACCGATACTTGAGAACTGCGTGCTCCATGACACGGAAGAACCACGGTTTGTCTGTGCGAGCAACTCCGGAGTATAGTATGAGGTAAGATTATTCCGCTCATAATTCGTAGTTGCATAGTTCACACTTGCCGAGAAATTGCTATAAGGATTTGCCTTGGCATCCTGACGATGCGACCACTGTATCCTAAAATTCGTTGTCTTTGTATAGTCAGGCATTCCTTTGTCACCATTACGTGTGTCCAGATAAGAGGCATCGAACGAACCTGAGTATCTGTATCTTTTACGATAGCTGGATGCTGCCGCTATTCCCCAAGACCCCTTGGTGTAGATCTCACCCGTGAGTTTCAGGTCAATGCGGTCGGAAATGGCAAAGTAATAGCCACCATTACGAAGATAGAAGCCTCTGGCGCTCTCATCACCGTATGTCGGCATGATGAAACCGCTTGAATATGACTTGGAGAATGGGAAGAAACCGTACGGGATGGCAAAAGGAAGCGGTACATCCTGCACAACAAGATACGCAGGACCGAACACAACGTCCTTGCCAGGACGAACCTTGGCACGAGAAAGGGCGAGATAGAAGTCAGGATGCTCCTCGTCACAAGTAGTATATCGACCGTGCTTTAGATACAGGTTTCCTTCCTTGTCACGCTTTGAGCGCTCTGCCGTAAGGTATCCGTCCTCCTGCTCAGTATAAACAGAAGCGATAAGGCCTTTCTTCGTCTTGAAATTGAAAGCCATGGTATCGCTCTCATACGTGTCTGAGCCCATCTTGAACACGGGTGTACCAACCTTCTCGCGTGTGGTTGTGTCATAGACTCCAGTTGCACGCACAAGACTTGAATCAAGCGTTATGGCAACCTTTTCCGAAGCAAGATCCATATTCTCATACTTCACCGTCGATGAACCATAGAGATGTGCCATCTTATTGCCGGCAAAATACACAAGAGAATCATCTGCGGTATATTCCACAGGAGCGTCTATTCCGTTCTTTTTCTTTCTGTTAAGAGAATCAAGCCTTATGGAATCGTCAATTGCCTTATTACGAAGGAAAATGGCACGATGCAGGGAGTCGAGCGTATCTATTGCCTGTGCCAAAGCCGTATCAATAGATATTTTCTCAGTAATAGCGGAATCCACTTTGACGGTATCATGCTTACTGCCAGGAACGACAGTATCCGTATCATTCTTCACAACCTTGAAGAACGACACACGAGTATTTGCCATTGCAAAGACAATGACAAAAGTAAGCACGAATATAGTAAAACGACTGCGCATTTTGCTGGTGCAAAGAAAACTTCGCATGATGCAAAAAGTGCGTGTCAGCCCAACGGCTGGCGCACGTTTTCATTTTGCGAGTGCAACGTGCGAAGCATCCTCGCACGAAGCAAAAAGTGCGTGTCAGCCCAACGGCTGGCGCACGTTTCGATTTTGCGAGTGCAAAGGTACAAAAAAATATCGATACTGCAAAAAAATCCGTTCCCCGATGGATTTCAGAGAGCGGATTTAATTTTTTTTGATAAAAGGAGTTACCTTATTATAATATATTAAAGCCCCCCACCCCCCAAGGGGGAGTTTTTTTTTATAGTAATGCCAATAAAAAATGTCGCTTATGGCTTTCATACGAATTACCATAAGCGACATTACTATATAAAAGGCTCCCCCTTGGGGGGCTGGGGGGCTTTTTAGTAGAACAGATACCTGTTGTCTACCACATCAGCCTTGATGTAAAGTTCCTGCATGAAGTTACCAGCCATCTGCATGTTACGCTGAGCAAGCTTCATCTCCTGTGACTTAGCGTCGAACTTGACACCAGCACGAGCACCGCTATTCTTCACCTGGAAGAGATATACACCGGCATTACCCTTAACTGGCTTTGCAGAGAACTGACCAACCTTTGTTGCTGCTACGGCACCGCTGAGAGCTGGCTCTGAAGAACCTGCAATCTGAACGAATACTGGAGCTGAGAATGACACCTGATCAATAGAAGCAACTTTACCACCCTTAGCCTGTGCATCCTTTATGCTCTTCACACCTGCAACCTTGGCAATAATCTTTTCTGCCTTCTTATCCTTCATAACCTCAGCCTTAACGATTTCCTTGATCTGCTCATCATCAAGTGAACGATAGCCCTTCTCATGAATCTTTGTAAGACCAACAACGAGGAGAGCGTCATTCTCGCCACACTCATAGAGAGGAGAAACAGCACCTTCCTTAGAGTCGAATATCCACTTGAGAGCCTCACGGGTAGCACGGAGGTTTGCAACGTAGTGCTGTGTAGTACGTGTATCAGTAGCAGTCTCTACAGTATAGCCGTACTTCTTTGCATTCTTCTCAAGATTCTCGATTGTCTGGTTCTCTGAAACATACTGAGAGAACTTGTTGTAAGCCTGAGAGTATGTATCCTTAGAGAATGCGATATCAGTCTTGATAACAGCAGCAACATACTTTGTTGTCATTGCCTTGCGATTTGTAACCTTAACGATGATATTGCCTGCTGTTGTCTGAATGTTCTTCAGAGCACCAACACTTGCATAGTTCAAAGCGTTGAGGTATGTCTTTGTGTCAGCATCAAGAGAAGGAGAATACTGATACTGCTGTGTAGTAAGCCAGTTCTTTTCACCTGTCTGACCATACTTCTTTGCAATTGCCTCCCACTGTGTGGCATCTGCAGAAAGTGCGTTATAGATAGAGTCTGCACGCTTGTGAGCCTCCTCTGGTGTCTCACCGCCAACCTGAATAGCCTGGAACTCGATAGAGTCTGGAAGTTCAGCCTTTGAAATGAGGCGAAGAACGTTAAAGGTATTGTCCTGAGCATTCTCCTTAACGGCTGTTGTTGTGCCTACTGATGTAGAGTCGATAAGAGACTGGATGTCTGATGGGAATGCGCTCTTGTTTACAGGAACACCGAGGTAAGCAACGTTAGAACCTGACTTACGGATAACCTCAGAAGGATCCTCTGCAGTAGCAAGCTGAGCAGCATATTCCGTTGTCTGCTTCATTAGATTAGCCTTATCGCCTGCAGATGCCTTTACGCGAACTGCAACATACTTGATGTCGCGTGTCTCGTCATACTGCTTGAAACGTGGCTTCAGTTCATTGTACTTAGCCTTGAGGTCATCATCTGAAACCTGTACGTCCTTATCCTCGATTGAAGAGTAAGGGAATGCAGCAAGCTCGATGGCAGACTCCTTTGTCTCCTCATCATAGCTCTGCTTTGCCTCAACTGGGTTAGAGAAGAATGTATGACCAAGAAGCACCTGATACTTCTGAGCGAGTGTCTGCTGACGGAGAGTCTTCTCAATGAACTGCCAGTAGTTGTATATCTTCTGGTACTGCTCCTTGAACTGTGGGTTTGTATTCTTCTTGTACTCGTTCATGAACTGCTTGAGAGCATTTGCATCAAAGCGACCTGTCTGCTGGTTCACGAATGGAGACTGGAGAAGAATCTGGTTTGTTCCCTGATTGAGGATATCACGAATCTCATCGTCAGTTACAGTGAGACCGAGTTTCTTTGCGTCTTCCTCAATGAGCTTGGTCTGAACATAGGTGTTCCAAACCTGATCTCGAACCTGATTGAGCTCGTCCTCAGTAAGGTTGTCCTTACCCTGTGTCAGCTTGATGACATCGGTGAACTCGTCAACCAACTTCTGGAATTCATCATAAGTGATCTTGTCGCCGAGAACAGAGCCAATCTGCTGGCGGGCACTGTTCCTCGAAGTCTCGCATGAACGGAAAGCCTCCTCGGCAATGAAAGCAAAGAGGCCAAGACCGATGATGCTCACCAGCAATACGCCCCTGCGTCTGATTTTTCCTAATACTGCCATTTTCTAGTTTGATTTGGTTTTTATTATTGTTTTTATTTTCTCTGTTTGACAAGCCCGAAGGCCCTTTTCACACGCAAGTAACAGATTTAGCATTGGCACTCGCGTACAAATTGCGTACAAAGTTAGTAAAAAAAAAGGAAAAAACATAACTTTGAGTGCAAAAATTTCCATGAAAAAGACTATTTTCTCATTTATTTGAGATAAAACACGTTTTTCCACTATTTGGCAATGCCCCAAAAAGCCGGAAAACAAAGACGAAAAATCAATATTTGCCCAAATGTCAATACAAAAATCCGAAAGTGTAACTTTCCACCCCCGCGGTCATTTGGTCATTAGGTCATTTGGTCAAAATGATTTCGGAGTTGTCAAAATCCTCCACTATATATAAATATTTAATATTTATATATAGTGAGCAAATGACACATTCCGAAAATGAAAATGACCATTTTGACCTTGACCACTTTGACCAAAATTTGCCTCACCCATCTTCCTCCCATATAGCTCTTTTGTTACTCTTATGCTACTCTTATTTGAAGTGGGAGTTATATGGGATTTGCATAGGAGTTGTTTATGCTTTGCTACAAAGGCATTTCTTATAGTTTATCTCGCCTTCGCTTTAGATTCGCTACCTCCGCTGTAAGTGTAGATGCTTTTAAATATTATGTGCAAAACAAACAATTTTTTTGCATTTTTCTTACATTTTCCAAAAAAATATTCTTACCTTTGCACCCAAGAAAACAAAAGCCTATGAGCGTCATAGTTGTAAGTCCGTTGTAATACCGTTGTAAATCCGTTGTAAATCCGTTTCAAGTCCGTTACAAATCCGTTCCAGGTCCGTTCCCTACAATCGAAGAAAAAGCATCCTATTCCTCACCTACAAGTTTCAGTTTCACGAGTTCAATCTTGGTTCTTGTACTCCTGAGAATCTTGAACTCAAACTTATCATCCACAGTAATGACCTCGTTAAGCTTAGGGAAGCTCTGATAACGGTCAAGGATAAGTCCACCGATAGTCTTGTAGTCGTCAGACTCCGGTAGCGAGAGATGCAGAGTTTCGTTCACCCTGTCAATCTCCATACGGGCAGAGATGATATAATCGCCATCGCTCGTGGTATGGCAAATATAGTTGGTGCTGTCGTGCTCATCCTCGATATCACCGAATATCTCCTCAACGATATCCTCGAGAGCCACAATACCGCTTGTACCTCCGAACTCATCAACCACAACGCCAAGGCTCTTCTTCTGCTGAAGGAATGTGTGCATCAGCGTCTTTGCAGCCATTGTCTCCGGCACAAAAGGCATCTGACGGACAGCCCCCTTGATATCCTTCAAGTCATGGAACAGCTCCGAAGAATGGATATACCCTATGATATTGTCAATATCGTTCTCATAAACTACAATCTTAGAGTGCCCTGACTCGATAAACATCTGGCGAAGCTCTGCCACAGTACTGTCAGTTGAGACAGCCCTTATCTCGGTTCGCGGAACCATACAGTCCCTTACCTTCGTATCAGAAAAGTCGAGCGCATTCTGGAATATACGCACTTCCTCGTCAATCTTCGCATCATCGCCTGCCTGATCAATAGACTGCTGTACGAGATAGTCGAGGTCAACCTTGGAAAATTCCTCGCGAGCCTCCTTCTTATCCATCTTCACGCCAAAGGTACGGAGCAGTAATTTTGATAATACAGCACACAGGCGTGAAATAGGATAAAGCACTATGTAGCAGAGATATGCAGGCAATGCAAAACCTCTCAGGCACTTATTGGCATTTGCCTTGAAAATGGTCTTTGGAAGGAACTCTCCGGTAAACAAGACTATCAATGTGGAGAGTATCGTGTCGCCCGACACCTTTGCAGCCTCAGAGAGCCCGGCAAAGATAGTTGCGTCAAAGAGTCGTGCTATCAGAATGCCATAGATTACAAGCGCTATGTTATTGCCCACAAGCATAGTGGAGACAAACATATTGGGATGGCGATAGAACTTCGACACAACACGATCCGTGATACTTCCTTTCTCTCTGTTCACCTCAGCCAGCATCCTATTACTTGACACAAAGGCTATCTCCATGCCCGAGAAGAACGCGGAGAAAAGCATTGTTATCAATATAGAAGGTATCAGCATATTAATTCAATTTTCTATGAGGCATTGTCATTCCACGCTTAGGAGGAACAACAGCTGAAGTGTCAGTAGAAGCCTTCTGCGTCGTAGTATCTTCCTTGAACATATCGCTCTTCAGGAACGAGCCCTTGGAATTGGTGATGAAATAGCGACGAAGTTGCTCGTCACTTCTGAAATACGAACCTTGCATCTCACGTTCCGGGGTTACGAGACGACTGAACTTATAAGAATACAACTCGTGTCTGTTTTGGTCCCAATACAGTTCCTCAGAGCTATATTTAAGACCGTCTATCGTGCGCACGCGAACATTACCAATAAGATGCCATAGATTCTGCTCCGTGAAGCAATAGGCGGTATCCGCCTGAATATAAGCCTCAACATGGAATTTCTCATCAAACTGCTCTAGGAACAGTCCCCTACGGAAAATCCAACGCTTAGGGTTCACATTCTCATTTACCTCCCAACGTTCTGTCACGATGCGGTATTTCATAACACCAGAATCGCTTATGAGCGTATTAACTCCATAGCTGGTCATCATAGCAACAGAGTCACGGGCATAGATAGCAGGTGCCGTATGCTCCTTCGGGTTGTTACAGGCAATAAACGAGAGAACCATCATGATGCAAAAGCACCACAATGGAACCGCTCTGCTAGGATTGCCTATAGTCATCTTCATCTTACTCGAACTTCCACTTAGCAAACCAACGTTCGTTGAAGGTAAAGCCGATATTGATGCGGAAACTGTTTTCCTTGATCAAACCGCTTGCATCATTACGAACCCACTGAGCACTCACGTTGAGCATGGAACGGTTGTTGAAAGCATTCACGATAGGTACACCGACACCGGCGCTGACAGACAACTGGCTCGGACCGTCCTTGCCGCCAACCTTGATATAAGGAGTAGAATATCCTGCACCCAGACGATAACGAATGCGAGACATGAAGCTACGTCCCTCAGGATTCTGACAATACTCGAAGCCGGCATTTATCTTATGACTGTCCATGAACAAGCCTTTCTTTGACACATAGGAGTTACCTTGCTCCTCAGGGAACTTTGCCTCTGCCCATTGCTGCAAGGTACAGTCAAGTCCTACGGTCCACTTCGTACCGTGAGCATAAGAAACTCCGGCTGCAATCTGTGAAGGGAAGTCAATACCATCATGAGCAACAAACTCGGTAGTATCACTAACACTACCAGAACTTATGATTGACAAAGTAGGATCGGCATTAAGACTATGCCCCAGACCATATGTAGCACCAACTGTAATGACATCCTTGTCATTCAGGTTCTGCTGATACTGAACACCGAAGTCAAGCTTATAGCTACCTATACTGCAATTGCGTTTTTTCTTCAGACTCTTTGCTGAAGAATCAGTATATGAGTTCTCGATAATATGCTCCATTTCACCCCAGAGATAACCGCCATTGAGACCGAATGAGAAGCCCTTGACAGGAGACCATCCCAAACCTACGAACGCCTCATGGAGACCTCCTGTGCCTGAATATTTGGAAGATACGGCTGTCGAGGTTCCGTCATCAAGCGATGCTATACTGGTATTTGAGAACTGATATCCAACATTTGATATAGGCAGGATACCAAAAGCCACGCCAAGATTGGGAGCAGCACGAAATCCGGCAACAGCATATTCAAAGCTTGCGTTCTTGGCATTCTTGCTCACTTTGCCCTCCTTGAAGTTGGTCATCTGAAGAGAAAAACCTGCGTCAAAGATAAAGGAAAGGGAGTCAACAGCCGAATATGAAGCTGGATTAAGATAGTTTATCTGATTGTGTGGACGGAGACCTAAGCCAACGCCATTCATTCCTCTATTGAAACTGTTACCCTGATCTGAGAGCACGCCGATTCCATACTGAGAATATGGAGAGTTTGTCCCACTCTGAGCCAAAGCCGGAGTTGCGAGCAAAGCAATGCTCATTGCAGCAAATATTTTCTTCATTTATCTGTTTTTTGACCGTTTTTTGATTACAGGGTGCAAAATTATCGAAAAAAAATGAAATAATCGCACGAAATGTGATAAATTAAAGTTATTTTTGCATCGTGAAACGAAATATAGTATATTTTTACACGACAATCGTGGTCTTTTTGACACTTTTTGCAATTAGAGTGTCCGCAAAGACGGAAATAAGTTTGCTGACTTGCAAACCGCACGCCCAGATCTATAGTCTCTATGGACACACGGCGTTAAGGGTTGTAGATACGGAGCAAAATATGGATGTTGCCATCAACTGGGGAGTATTCGATGCATCCCAGCCGAATTTTGTTGCCAAGTTCGTCCTCGGCTTCACCGACTATACAATGGCTATAGTCCCGACGGATTACTTCCTTCGTGAATACGAATACTACGGAAGTCCCGTTTATCAGCAGAGGCTCAACCTTACGGAAACAGAGAAGGCTCGCATCATGAAAGCCCTCGACGAGAACTATCGTCCAGAGAACCGTGTCTATCGCTACAACTACATCTACGACAACTGTACGACAAGGGCAAGGGATATCATTCTCGCCAATATCGACGGAAAGCCCAGTTGCATTAAGACTTTTCAGCAGAGAGGAGAAAAGACGTTCCGCGACCTTCTTCATTGGAAGACAAATAAATACAAATGGTGCAAGGCTGGCAATGACCTTGTTATCGGACTAAGAGCCGATCGCAACACCGTTCATTCAGAAAGGGAGTTCCTTCCGGAAATCCTTGCAGCCGACTTCGACTCGGCTTTGATAACGAGAGCCGACGGAAAGCAAGTGGCACTTGTTGATAGTGCCTTCTGGCTTCTGAAAGATGTGCACCCTCAATTTGAACCTATGCCTGATTTTCCGCTAACGCCTACAATGTTCGCAATTGTCATATTGGCATTGGTGGTAGTGTGGACAATATACAAGAAGACCTCTGGTCGCTGGTTTGACGTCATACTTTTCTACATTTGCGGAATTGCAGGTTTGTTGCCTCTTGTAATGGTTTTCAGTCACCATCCATTCGTACAGATCAATCTACAGCTACTTATTCTGAACCCGCTTTGGTTCTACCTAATATCACCTTGGACGAAATGGAAGCATCGCTGGAATGTGGCACTTGCAATGGTCATACTGTTCTTCATCGGAAATATTTTTCAGTCGTATGCCGAAGGAATGAACATTTTGGCATTATCTTTGCTTGTAAGGATTGTTTGTGGAATAAAGAGTCAAAGACTAAAGATTAAAGAATAAAGTGTAAAGTTGAAAGAATGAAGAATTCATCAAACATATACAGATATCTGACCGCGCTCCTCGTAGCGAGTATGTGCACCAACGAGGTTGCTGCCCAGATGAAGGAAAGCGGACTGCCTAAGCTCGTAGTCAACATCACGATTGACCAGTTGCGTTCCGACTACCTTCAGATATTCGAACGATTCTATGGTGACGGTGGTTTCAAGCGTCTTATGAGGGATGGGCTCGTTTATGAGAAAGCCATAAACGACTATTTCCCTGCCGACCGCTCTTCAGCTACAGCCACTATCGTTTCCGGCGCAACGCCTTACTACAATGGTATTGTAAGTGACTCATGGATAGACCGTAAGTCTCTCCGTAGAACGGGCTGTGTTGAAGACAAGAACATCAAGGCAGGACAAGGTCGTGATGCCGTTTCTGCCAAGAACCTGATGACAACAACAATCGGCGACGAACTTAAAGTCTTCACCAATGGAATGTCGAAGGTGTATAGTATTGGTCCTGAACGCGATGCAGCAATTATAAGCGCAGGTCACGCAGGCGATCTCGCGCTCTGGATTGACGATAACACAGGACGTTGGACAACTACCAGCGCATACGCTCTTGCAGCCGATCAATGGGCTATGGGAGTAACCGCAAACTTCCCTATCGCAGACAAGTTGAAAAGCCTCAAATGGTCGCCTCTGAGCGGTCTTGGAGAGACGTTGAGCCTGTTCATGGGCGAAGGAATGCAGAAATCATTCTCACACCCATTCACGGGAGAGAGGAAATTCATTGATTTCAAGCGAAGTGCGCTCGTCAACGAGGAAGTATCACTCATGGCTTTGAAGTGCCAGAAGGACAACGGTCTCGGAACTGACGATGTGACAGACCTTTTGTGCATACAATACTATGCAGGCAAGCCTTTGGAGAGCGTTCTGGCAAGTAACAGAACCGAACTTCAGGACACATACATGCGCCTAGATCATGAGCTAGATCGCATGATAGAGACACTTGAGAGCCGTCTTGGCAAGGGACAGGTGCTGTTCGTATTGTCATCAACAGGCTACTCGGAAATAGAGGATGTGGATTATGACAAATATGGCATACCTTCTGGTACTTTCTACATCAACCGCACGTCAAATCTGCTCAACATGTACCTTTCCAACGTCTATGGCAAGGGACAATATGTAGATGCCGTCTATCACAATCAGATTTATCTCAATCACAAACTCATAGAGCAACAGCAACTAAGTCTCTCTGAGATACTTAAACGTTCCCGCGACTTCCTTTTCCTGAGTGAAGGTGTAAGGGACATACAGACATCCGAGAACATTCTTTCCTCAACAAACGAGAACCTGCAGAAAATCAGGAACGGATATAGTCTGACATTGTCGGGCGACATCATCTGCGAGGTTGCCCCAGGATGGCAGATTGTCAACGAAAATACGGGCGAGAAGTTCAACCCTACCCCATCAGCAGTAATATTCCCAATCATCTTCTACGGATCAGGTGTAAAAGCCAGTCATGTAGAGACTGTCGTAAGCACAGACAGAATTGCGCCAACCATATCAAAGTCATTACGTATTCGTGCCCCGAACGGCTGCAAGTCATTGCCTTTATTTTAGGTCATTTTCAGCCTAAAAACAAGGTTTATGTAATAAATACATACTGTTTTCTCAAATAATCACAGTTTTATTCGCATATTTGAAAAAAAAATATTATTTTTGCAGTCAATTACCGTTTCGGTAAATAGAATACACCCAAACCAGATATGAATTTCAACGCAATATTATCAGCATTTTTCGGCAATAAGGCAAGCCGTGACATAAAGAAGATACAGCCACTCGTAGAAAAAGTAAAGGCTGCATATCCTGCCATTCAGGCTCTCTCTAACGATGAGCTCCGTGCAAAGTCCAAGGAGATACAGGCATACGTACAGAATTCCGCAAACGACCTGAAGAAGCAGATCGAAGAACTGAAGGCAAAGATTGAAGATACTCCTATCGATGAGCGCGAAAGCATCTTTGCAGAGATAGACAAGCTCGACAAGGAAGTACTCGAAAAATACGAAGTCGCTCTGGACGAAGTCTTCCCAGTAGTATTCAGCATCGTAAAGGATACAGCACGTCGTTTTACTGAGAACGAGGAAACAATCGTAACAGCAACAGATTTCGACCGCGAACTTGCAGCAGACCCAAGCAAGGACTTTGTTACCATTGACGGCGACAAGGCTATCTATCACAACCATTGGACAGCAGGAGGCAATGACCTCAAGTGGGAGATGATCCATTATGACGTTCAGCTCTTCGGTGGTATCGTGCTTCATCAGGGTAAGATTGCCGAGATGGCAACAGGTGAGGGTAAGACACTGGTAGCTACATGTCCGGTATTCCTCAACGCACTTACAGGCAACGGTGTTCACGTAGTAACTGTGAACGACTACCTTGCAAAGCGTGACTCCGAGTGGATGGGGCCACTCTATATGTTCCACGGTCTTTCCGTAGATTGCATTGACAAACATCAGCCAAACTCAGAGGCTCGTCGCAGAGCCTATCAGGCAGATATCACATTCGGAACAAACAACGAGTTCGGTTTCGACTACCTCCGCGACAACATGGCTATGCAGCCTGAGGATCTTGTGCAGCGTCGTCACAACTTCGCCATCGTGGATGAGGTAGACTCTGTACTTATTGACGATGCCCGTACCCCACTCATCATCTCTGGTCCTATTCCAAAGGGCGACGTACAGATGTTTGAAGAGTACCAGCCTCTCGTTGAGCAGCTCGTTGCTGTTCAGAGAAAGCTTGCCACACAATATCTCGCAGACGCTAAGACTCTCATTGCCGAAGGACAGAAGACGAACAACAAGGAAAAGCTCGATGAAGGTTTCCTTGCCCTGTACCGTTCATTCAAGTCTCTTCCAAAGAACCGTCCATTGCTGAAGTTCCTTTCAGAGGAAGGCATCAAGTCTGGTATGCTGAAGACAGAGGAATACTACATGGAGAACAACAACCGTAGGATGCCTGAATGCGTAAAGCCTCTGTACTTCGTAGCCGACGAAAAGTCAAACTCTGCAGAACTCACAGACAAGGGTGTAGAATGGCTGTCAAGTCAGGTTGGCGATAAGGAACTCTTCGTGATTCCAAACATCACGGCACAGCTCTCAGCTCTTGAAACTGACAAGTCTCTGTCAGACGAGGAGAGACTGATGAAGAAGGATGAGTATTTCCAGCACTATGCAATCCAGTCAGAGCGTGTTCACACAATCCAGCAGCTTCTAAAGGCATACTCAATGTTCAACAAGGACGACCAGTATGTCGTAATGGATGGTCAGGTAAAGATCGTTGATGAGCAGACTGGTCGTATCATGGAAGGCCGTCGCTGGAGTGACGGGCTTCATCAGGCAGTAGAGGCAAAGGAGCACGTAAAGGTAGAGGCTGCTACACAGACATACGCAACAATCACATTGCAGAACTACTTCCGTATGTACCACAAACTCGCAGGTATGACTGGTACGGCAAGTACGGAGGCTGGTGAGTTCTGGGATATCTACAAACTCGACGTTGTGGAGATTCCGACTAACCGCAAGGTCCTGCGTAATGATATGGATGACCGCGTGTATAAGACAGCACGCGAAAAATATACAGCCGTTATCGAGGAAATCGAGGCAATGAGAAACGCAGGACGTCCAGTTCTCGTTGGTACTACATCGGTTGAGATTTCAGAACTTATCAGCCGAATGCTGAAGATGAGGAACATTCCTCACAATGTACTTAACGCTAAGGAACACGCGCGCGAGTCTTTGATTGTTGCCGAGGCAGGTAGATCCGTAAACGGTCTTGGTGCAGTAACCATCGCTACAAATATGGCTGGACGTGGTACTGATATCAAGCTTACTCCAGAGGTAAAGGCTGCCGGAGGTCTTGCAATTATCGGTACAGAGCGTCACGAGAGCCGTCGTGTTGACCGCCAGCTCCGTGGTCGTGCTGGTCGTCAGGGAGACCCAGGTTCTTCTGTATTCTATGTATCTCTCGAAGACAAATTGATGCGTCTGTTCGCTTCTGAGCGTATCGCAAAGGTTATGGACCGTCTCGGCTTTGAGGAGGGCGAGAGAATTGAGAGCCCACTTATCTCAAAGAGTATCGAGCGTGCTCAGAAGAAGGTTGAGGAGAACAACTTCGGCATCCGTAAGCGTCTGCTGGAATATGATGACGTTATGAACAAGCAGCGTACCGTCATCTATGAGCGCCGTCGTCATGCCCTTATGGGAGAACGTATAGGAATGGACATCACGAATCTGCTATGGGATCGTGTAACCTCTATATTGAACAACAACGACTTTGCCGGATGCAAGGAGCAGTACCTCAAAGTGTTTGCTATGGATATCCCATTCACAGAAGAGGAATTCTCTACATTAGGCAAGGAGCAGTTGGAGGAAAAGGAATTCCAGGCAGTAATGACAGAGTTCAAGAACCGTACGGAGCGTATTCATAATATGGCATGGCCTGTTATTAAGGACATTGCAGAGAACCACGGTAACGAATACCAGCGCATCGCAATTCCTATTACCGACGGTCGTCTGATTTACAATATGACATTCGACCTTCAGGAGCTCTACAAGTCTGAGGGCAAGGACATCATCAAGCAATTCGAAAAGATGATTATGCTCCGCACCATCGACGATAACTGGAAAGAGAACCTCCGTCAGTTGGATGAGCTCCGTCACTCTGTACAGAATGCAAGCTACGAGCAGAAGGATCCTCTCCTCATCTTCAAACTTGAGAGCGTTAAGCTTTGGGACAACATGATCAACGAGATGCACGATACCATCTCTATGACCTTAACACGTGCCCGCATTCATCAGCAGCAGCCTGACGTTCCAATGGATATGATGCATCAGGCACCTGCAGAGGAGCCAAAACGTGAACAGCCAAAGCTGACAACACAGCATGACGAGCTTCAAGGCGACGGTAGTCCAGTACAAGACAAGGAGCGTCCACAATACAACGATCCTTCAGCAAGGCAGCAGCCTCGCACTCCTATTATAAAGGATAAGATGCCTCGTCCAAATGATCCATGTCCATGCGGCTCAGGCCTGAAGTTCAAGAACTGTCACGGAAAGAACATCTAATCTACATGATTAAAGCGACAAATCTGACAAAGGACTACGGAGAGCAAAGAGCCGTAGATATTCCAGAACTTATTATTCCCGATGGGACCATCCTAGGTCTCGTCGGGAACAATGGTGCTGGTAAGACTACCCTTTTCAGACTCATTCTCGACCTCATAAAAGCAACAGACGGAGAAATCGGGTTGAGTAAGTCGGAAGAAGATGAAATTCTGAATCCTGCAAAGTGCGAAGAATGGAAACACTTTGTCGGAGCATACGTAAACGAAGGATTCCTCATCGACTTCCTTTCACCAGAAGAGTACTTTCTCTTTGTTGGTAAGGTAAATGAGATTCCTGAGGAGACTGTGAAGACCACCGTAGAGCGATATTCGGAATTCCTCACGGAGGAGATAATAGGAGCAGGGAAACTGATTAGAGATCTCTCTGCTGGTAACAGGCAGAAAGTGGGTATAGTATCAGCACTCCTTGCACGTCCAAAAATCGTGATACTTGATGAGCCTTTCAACTTCCTTGACCCATCAAGTCAGAACAAGCTAAAGAAACTCCTTATGGAGTATCACGAGGAAACAGGTGCTACGCTCTTGATATCAAGTCACAACCTGAACCATACCGTAGATATCTCTACGCATGTGGCACTAATGGAAAAGGGTAAAATTCTATCTTTCATAGATAATAGCGATGGTGCTGCCAACAAGCAGTTGGATGAGTACTTTAGTTAGATAGTTGAAAGTATAAAGTTGAAAGTATAAAGAAATTGTCATGGCAGAAAAAATTCAGTCACAGCTTTCGCGAATGCTTAATAAGGTGTCGCAGAAATTTCCACAGGCAGAAGAGCCTACAGTGATGACAGACATCCACATCCGTATCAATCAGGAAACGGGTGACGTCATGGTATATGACGACGACGAGCAAGAGATTACTCGCATTGTTGTTGACGAATGGATTGACAATCAGGAGGATGAAAAGCAGTTCTATCAAAAGGCAGCCAAGACACTCCGACAGTTATTACTTAATGACGGCTTCGGTTCATCAATGGGCATAATAATGCCATATAGTTTTGTCCTTGAGACAGAAACAGGCGAACATATCGATGAACTGTTCATTGCAGATACAGACGACACTATTATAATAGGTGGAGCATTCATGGAAAATCTTGAAAAGGATCTTGATGATTTCATGAAACACCTTATGGAGGATTGAACGAATTGAAAATTGAAAATAAAAAAGGGAAAACTTGTTAGAAACATTATGGCTGAGAATCATAATCATCTTGTAATTATGGCAGGTGGCGTTGGAAGCCGCTTCTGGCCAATGAGTACCGAAGATAAGCCAAAGCAGTTTATCGATGTACTTGGCGTGGGACGCTCTCTCATGCAACTTACCTATGATCGTTTCAAGGGTGTATGCCCAGCAGAGAATGTATGGGTTGTAACAAATGCTGCATACGTAGAGACAGTAGCAGAGCAGTTACCAGAAATTCCTCGTGGCAATATCCTTAGTGAACCATGCCGCAGAAACACAGCTCCATGTATAGCATACGTAAGCTGGAGAATCAAGGTACAGGATCCTAACGCAAACATAGTCGTTACTCCAAGTGACCATATAGTGATGAACGTAGCAGAGTTCCAGCGCGTCATCTTGAGCACACTCAATTTTGCAAGTGAAACTGATGCAATAATAACACTTGGAATGAAACCAACACGCCCAGAGACTGGCTATGGTTATATTCAGGCAGATCTTGCTCAGCAAAGCCTGCGCAACAAGGAAATCTTCCGTGTTGATTCATTCCGTGAGAAACCAAATCTCGAGACGGCCAAGGAGTATATCTCACATAACTACTACTTCTGGAATGCAGGAATCTTCATCTGGAACGTGCGTACTATCGTAAACGCATTCCGTATGTACCAACCACTTATTGCTGCTACATTTGAAGAGATTATCCCTGTAATGGGAACACCTGAAGAACAGAAGATTGTTGACGAGAAATATCCTGAGTGCGAGAATATCAGCGTTGACTATGCCATTCTTGAGAAAGCTGAGGAAATATTCGTATTCCCTGCAGACTTCGGTTGGAGCGACCTTGGCACATGGGGTTCTCTTCAGACTCTCTCTAAGAAAGACGACGAAGGAAATGCCATAATCAGTCAGAACGTAAAACTTTTTGAATCAAGCAACTGCATCGTAAACGTAGAAGGTGCAAAGCAAGTTGCAATTCAAGGACTTGATGGATATATCGTTGCAGAAAGAGACGGTCGTCTCCTTATCTGCAAACTCGCTGACGAACAGCGAATCAAGGAGTTCTCAAAGTAGAGAGGAACTGCGAAGCTGATGAGTTTGCGAATAAAGAGTAAAGTAGAAAGAATAAGGAAGAAAATATAAAACAAAATACACATAAAAATGGAAAAGAAGAATATTGCATTAATCACAGGTGTTACAGGTCAGGACGGTTCATATCTCTCAGAGTTCCTTCTTGCCAAGGGTTATGAGGTTCACGGTATTATCCGCCGTTCATCAGTAGATTTTCGCGAGCGTATCGCACATCTTGAGGGTACACCAAACTTCCATCTCCACTATGCAGATATGAGCGACTCAATGTCACTCGTTAAGCTTGTAGGTAAGGTACAGCCAACCGAAATCTATAACCTCGCAGCACAGTCACACGTACAGGTATCATTCGATGCTCCCGAGTTCACAGCTGACGTTGACGCAGTAGGTGTTCTCCGTGTACTTGAGGCTGTTCGTACAAACCACCTTGAGAAGACTTGCCGTATCTATCAGGCTTCTACATCAGAGCTTTACGGTAAGGTTGAGGAGGTTCCACAGAATGAGAAGACTCCATTCCACCCATACTCTCCATACGCAGTTGCAAAGCTCTACGGTTTCTGGATTATCAAGGAATATCGTGAGGCATACAATATGTTCTGCTGCTCAGGTATCCTCTTCAACCATGAGTCTGAGCGTCGTGGTGAAACATTCGTAACTCGTAAGATTACTCTTGCTGCCGCTCGTATCGCACAGGGCAAGCAGGAGAAGCTCTTCCTCGGTAACCTCGACTCTCTTCGTGACTGGGGCTATGCAAAGGACTATGTAGAGTGTATGTGGCTCATACTTCAGCACGAGACACCAGAGGACTTCGTAATCGCAACAGGTGTACAGCATTCTGTTCGTGAATTCACTTACGCAGCATTCAAGGCTGCAGGTATCGAGCTTAAGTTCGAGGGCAAGGATATCAACGAGAAGGGTATCTGCGTTGACGGTCCTAAGGAACTCATCGGCAAGACTCTTGTTGAGGTTTCAGAGGATTTCTACCGTCCAACAGACGTTGTAAACCTCTGGGGTGACCCAACAAAGGCAAAGAAGGAACTCGGCTGGAATCCACAGACAACAAGTTTCGAGCAGCTCGTAGAGATTATGGTTCAGCACGATATGGCAAAGGTAAAAGCTGACTCTGTTGCAGCAGAGGTCCGCACAAACCTTGCAGAGTATCTTGAAAAGGGTATCGTTAAGTAAAAAATCGAAATTGTGTTAGATAAAAGCAGTAAAATATATGTAGCAGGTCACCACGGTCTCGTGGGATCTGCTATTTGGAACAACCTCAAGTCTCGTGGCTACGAGAACCTTGTCGGTCGTTCACACAAGGAACTGGATCTCACCGACCAGTATGCAGTAAAGAAGTTCTTCGATGTGGAACAGCCAGATGCCGTTGTACTTGCAGCTGCATTCGTAGGCGGAATCATGGCAAACTCACTCTATCGCGCAGACTTCATGATGATGAACATGAAGATTCAATGCAACGTAATAAGTGAGGCTTATGCTCATGGCGTGAAGAAACTTCTCTTCCTGGGTTCTACATGTATCTATCCAAAGAATGCCCCACAGCCAATGAAGGAGGATTGCCTCCTCACATCTGAGCTTGAATATACAAACGAGGAATACGCTATCGCAAAGATTGCAGGACTCAAGATGTGCGAGTCTTATAACTTGCAGTACGGCACAAACTACATAGCAGTTATGCCTACAAACCTCTATGGTCCTAACGATAACTTCCACCTTGAGAACTCTCACGTCATGCCTGCCATGATGCGTAAGGTATATCTCGCAAAGCTCATCCATGACGGTGACTGGACCTCTATCCGTGCCGATCTCAGCATCCGTCCTGTTGGTGCCAATATGAAGGAGAATGGTGAGACCGTACGTTATGTAATCGACGGTAATTCTGATGAATCTCTTATCCTCAAGGTACTTGCATTCTACGGAATCGAGAACAATAAGGTTACTCTCTGGGGAACAGGTAAGCCTCTCCGTGAGTTCCTTTGGTCAGAAGATATGGCAGATGCATCAGTTCACGTACTGCTCAACGTTGACTTCAAGGATATCATCGGTATCGAGAAATACTCAAGCGTACACTATGGTGTAAAGGCTGACGGTGTAGTTGACCGTAACCACTCTACAGGTCGTGGCGGTGCAATCCCATCACTTGGCGAGATTCGCAACTGTCATATCAACGTAGGTACAGGTAAGGAACTCACTATTCGTGAGCTTTCAGAACTCGTTGTAAAGGCTGTTGACTTCAAGGGCGAGGTTATCTTCGACTCAAACAAGCCTGATGGCACAATGCGTAAACTCATTGATGTGAGCAAGCTCCACTCTCTCGGCTGGACTCATAAGGTTGAGATCGAGGATGGTGTTCAGAAACTCTTCGATTGGTATAAATCTTCTCTTAAAGGTTAAAGAGTAAAGTATAAAGTATAAAGAAAAATAAAAATGAACGGTAAAGTAGATGTCCTGCTCGGTTTGCAGTGGGGCGATGAAGGTAAAGGAAAGGTGGTCGATGTACTGACCCCTAAGTATGATGTAGTAGCACGCTTCCAGGGTGGTCCTAACGCTGGTCACACTCTCGAGTTCGAAGGACAGAAATATGTCCTCCGCTCTATCCCTTCTGGTATCTTCCAGGGTGGTAAGGTTAATATCATCGGTAATGGCGTTGTTCTTGCTCCAGACCTCTTCATGGGAGAGGCTAAGGATCTTGAGAAGAGCGGACATTCACTCAAGGAGCGTCTCCATATCTCTAAGAAAGCTCACCTCATCATGCCTACCCACCGACTTCTTGATGCTGCCTACGAGTCACTCAAGGGCAAGAACAAGGTTGGTACCACAGGCAAGGGCATCGGTCCTACATATACCGACAAGACATCACGCGACGGTCTTCGTGTAGGTGATATCCTCGATGGCTTTGAAGAGAAATATGCAGCTCACAAGGCTCGTCACATCATGCTTCTCAAAGCCCTCGACTTCAAGTATGACGAGGCTGCACTTGCTGAGACCGAGAAGGTATGGATGGAAGGTGTAGAATACCTCAAGCAGTTCCAGATTGTTGACTCTGAGCATGAGGTTGGTAAGATTCTCAAGTCTGGCAAGTCAATGCTTGCAGAGGGCGCTCAGGGCACTATGCTCGACGTTGATTTCGGTTCATATCCATTCGTAACATCTTCAAACACAATCTGCGCAGGAGCATGTACAGGTCTTGGTATCGGTCCTAACAAGATTGGTGAGGTGTTCGGTATCATGAAGGCTTACTGCACACGTGTTGGTGCAGGTCCGTTCCCAACAGAGCTCTTCGATGAGACTGGCAAGAAGATGCGTGACATCGGTCATGAGTATGGTGCCGTTACAGGTCGTGAGCGTCGTTGCGGATGGATTGACCTCGTAGCTCTCCGCTACTCTATCATGGTCAATGGCGTTACACAGCTCATCATGATGAAGTCTGACGTTCTTGACACATTCCCAACAATCAAGGCTTGTACAGCATATAAGGTAAACGGTGTTGAGACACGCGATTTCCCATACGACATCGAGAAGGGTATCGAACCTGTCTATACCGAACTCCCAGGATGGCAAACTGATATGACAAAGTACACAAGCGAGGACGAGTTCCCACAGCAGTTCAAGGACTACATCAAGTTCCTTGAGACTGAGCTTGAGACTCCAATCACCATCATCTCTATCGGTCCTGACCGCGATCAGACTATCGTTAGAAAGTAAGAGAAAACACCCCTCCCCCGCCCCTCCCGAGGGAGGGGGTCACTTAATTTAAACATGGCAAAACCAAGCATACCAAAGGGCACTCGCGATTTCGGTCCTGTCGAGATGGCGAAGCGCAACTATATCTTCAACACCATAAAGGATGTATATGCCCTTTATGGATTCTCACAGATAGAGACTCCTTCCATGGAGAACCTGTCAACCCTCATGGGTAAGTATGGAGAAGAAGGCGACAAGCTCCTCTTCAAGATTCTTAACTCAGGAGATTTCCTCCACGGAATGACTGCCGATGAGGTAGCAAATACAAGCACCCTGAAACTTGCGGCCAAGTTCTGCGAGAAAGGTCTTCGCTACGACCTCACAGTTCCATTCGCACGCTATGTAGTACAGCATCGTGAAGAACTTCAGCTTCCTTTCAAACGTTATCAGATACAGCCGGTATGGCGTGCTGACCGTCCGCAGAAAGGTCGCTACCGCGAGTTCTACCAGTGTGATGCCGACGTTGTAGGCTCTGATTCACTCCTCAACGAGGTTGAGCTTATGCAGATTGTCGATACAGTATTCACAAAGTTCGGCATTCGCGTTCAGATCAAGATCAACAACCGTAAGATACTCTCTGGTATTGCCGAGGTGATAGGCGAAGCCGACAAGATTGTTGACATCACCGTTGCCATTGACAAACTCGACAAGATAGGACTCGATGCAGTAAACGAGGAACTTCGTGCCGACGGCATATCTGAAGAAGCAATTGAGAAGCTTCAGCCTATAATCAAGCTCGAAGGAACAAACGAAGAGAAGCTCAACGTAATTGCAGAGGTTCTCGCTTCTTCCGAAATAGGCATGAAGGGTGTTGAGGAATGCCGCTATATACTCTCTGCCCTCGACTCTCTTAAAGCATATACAGAGGGTAACACTTCAGTTCTGAAGAATGAACTGCAACTCGACCTCACCCTTGCACGCGGTCTCAACTACTATACTGGCGCAATCTTCGAGGTAAAGGCTCTCGACGTTCAGATAGGTTCAATAACAGGAGGCGGACGCTACGACAACCTCACAGGCATCTTCGGAATGCCAGGACTATCAGGTGTCGGCATCTCATTCGGAGCAGACCGTATCTACGACGTTCTCAACCAGCTCGATCTCTATCCTAAGGATGCAATGACAGCCACACAGCTCCTTTTCATCAACTTTGGAGAAAAAGAGACTGCCTATTGTCTTCCAATAGCAAACAAGGCACGTACACAAGGCATACGCACGGAAATCTATCCTGATTCTGTAAAGATGAAGAAACAAATGAGCTATGCTAATGCAAAGCAGATTCCGTATGTAGCCCTTGCTGGAGACAATGAGATTGCAGAGGGGAAAGTAACCCTCAAGAACATGATAACAGGTGAGCAGACACTCGTAACACCAGAGCAGCTTATTGCAACAATCGGTTAGGGGTTAGAGTAAATAGGTAATTCGTCATTCGTATTTAGTAATTATTCACGTTATGCGTAAATTCATCACAATAATCGCCATGAGCATCATGACACTCGTCACGATGACCTCATCCAACAAAGCGTTCACCATCTATCTCATAGGTGACTCCACAATGGCCAATAAAGACATTGAAAAGGAAGGACGTGAGCGTGGTTGGGGAATGGCACTTCAAGGGTTCTTCGCCGAGGAAGTGTATATTGACAATCGCGCACTCAACGGACGTTCAACGAAATCGTTCATCGATGAAGGGCATTGGCAGAAAGTGCTTGACGACATTAAACCTGGTGATTACCTTGTGATCCAGTTTGGACATAACGATGAAAAAGGTAAGATAGGCGACAAGCGTCACACTATCGCTGGCCTCACCTTCGACGACAACATCCGTATGTTCTGTCGCGGAGCACTCGGCAAGGGTGCAACCCCTATTGTGATGAATCCTGTGGTTCGCTGCGAATTCACAAAGCGAATAGACCGTGAAACGGTGAACGAGGCTCGCAGCAAGAAAGGCTCGTCAGACGATGTGGACATAGAGAATAGCGAGAAGCTAAAGGACACCCACGGAGCATACGCAATAACGCCAAAGTATGTTGCTCGTGAACTCCGTGTTCCTTTTGTCGATGCAACAAAGATTACTGCAGATCTCGAAAGTCGTCTAGGTCCTACCAACGCAAAGCTTCTTCACATGCTGAGCGCAGACAAGAAGAGCAAGGACAACACCCACTATACCGAATACGGAGCACATCGTGTTGCCGAACTACTTGTTGATGCAATGGCAGAGGCTTGTCCAGAACTAAAGCCATACGTCCGTCACTATGACTTTATCGTATCTGCCAAGGGTTTCGGAAACTACATGACCCTTCAGGCTGCTATCAACAATGTACCTATCTATGCAAAATCCACTATCTGCGTACTCGACGGAGAATGGAAGGAACCCAAAATCACTTCCGGTAAGAAAATCAAGTATGTAAAGTTTTCCGGTGCAAAAGTCGATTAAAAAACACAACATCAAGGCTCGCCATTTGTGCGAGCCTTTTTTCGTATCATCATTTAATGTAACCCTCTATATAATTATACCCAAAATCAGAGACAAAAGAATATAATTTGAGTAGAAGGATTCTCTAAATCTGACACATACTCTGACAGTATCAACATCATACTTTCCGACACTGAAGAATCAAGCCCGTCTTAAGTCCGTTGTAATACCGTTATGAATCCGTTGTAAGTCCGTTCCATGAAAGGGAGAAGGAAGGTAAAAGAAATATACCCAAAAACTTGCATTATCCACTTTATCATATTTTCTCCGCGCCTTCGCGTTTGATTGTTAATAGTTATTGGTAAAAAAATTGCAAAGATGATTGGTTATTGAATATATTTTCGTATATTTGCAGAAGATTAAAGGAGAAGCATTTGACTGAGTATCAAATGCGTTAAGGTAGATATATTATAACTGACATAAACAACTATAAAAAAAACACCTTTATGATTAAAGACATTGCTCATATTGCCTTGAATCCATTGGATATGGACAAGACAGTAGCGTATTTTAACAACGTGTTCGGATGGAAGAAAGTGTTCGAGTTGCATAAGGACAATGGCGACCCGTGGATTGTGTATCTGAAGATTTGCAAGGGACATTTCCTTGAGCTTTTCTACGACGGAAAGAATGACCGCGACTATGCTTTCGACTTCAAGAAAACAGGCTATAACCACCTCTGCGTTACGGTTGGCAACATCCGTAAGACATTGCAGGAGATTTACGAAAAAGGTTACATCGACTCACCAGAACCTGAACATGAGAAGAGCGGATGCCTAAACCTTTGGCTCTACGACCCAGACGGCAACGGCATAGAACTACAGGAATATACACCCGAATCGGTACAGATGCAGAGTAATGAGGCTCCTTACAAATTCGGCCGCGAAGGATATGTTGGAATAGGTCATGCCTGCTTTGTATGCAAGGATATTGATGCTTCACTCGATTTCTATTGTAACAAACTGGGGATGAAGCTTGTAGGCATACAGAACGATGACGACGGCAAGCCTTGGCTGCATTATGTAAGAATGGCTGACGGAGTGTATCTGGAGCTTATTCCAAATGGGGAGGGGGAGAATCCGAACAAAGGTTGGAACTCACGCGGTTTCCAGCACCTGTGTCTTGAAACTGATGATTTGTTAGCCGACGTAGAGCGTCTGCGTAACATCGGTGTAGAGATTGACCAAGAACCTAAGACCTCATCTGACAAGAACTGGCAGGCCTGGATTCATGACCCAGACGGGAACAAAGTGGAACTGATGATGATTGACCATGATTCACCTCAAGCTAAAGCATAAATCGACAATGAAAAAGAACGTTTTACTTTCAAGCATGACGGCTATCCTAATGATGACTTCATGCACTTCAAACGCTCCACAGAGCAAGGAGACGGCAGAGACAGTAAAGGACTCGCTACAAATTACCAACCCTGACCTTTGGGCAGCTCAGAACCATAAACTGGAGCTGAAGCCAGATCGTGGGGTAATGGCAAACCCATTGGAACTGAAGAAATTCATTCAGATAGCCATTATCGTGGAGGACATCGAAGTCGCAGCCCGCGAATGGGCACAGATTCTTAATGTTCCTGTGCCAGAGATTAGGGTGCATCAAACGGTTGATACAACCGACCCGAACCTAATGTACTATGGAAAGAATTATAAATATGGTTTGAAACTTGCGTCTATCATGGCTCCGCAGGGATTCATCATCGAGTTGCACCAGATATTAGACGATAATCCGAGCACATATAACGAGTTTATAAAGGAGCATGGTTATGGTGTGCATCATCTTGGCTTTGCCGTTGGCGACCGCCGTGATGCCGTGGTTAATGAACTGATAGATCGTGGCTATCAGAAACGTGTAGAGCATATATATCCTACTGGCAGTTGGACGATTATAGACAGTGAACAGTCGCTTGGTGTCAATTTGAATATCAAGCCTGCGATGTAGTGAATTCGGAAAGAAAAGATTTTCATAAAAATTACTACATAAATTTATAAATATTGGTGTCCACAAAAAAATCCAAAGGGGCTTACCTTGGAAAACATAAAGGGTAGTCATATAACAGGTTTCACAAGAACATTTTGAACGGCAAAGTATTTTTACAGATGCCAATAAAACCTAATAAATAGTCCTCTTTTGAAAACGCATAAAAACCCGCTCATAGAATAATTCTATGGGCGGGAAATTTATAATAAAGAACTAATATGCGAAAACATTACTTGTTTCCTACGTAAGCAGGGTTCTGATCACAAAGTGCGTTCTTTTCGATTTCATCCTGTGGAATAGGCATATCCATCTTGTCTGCATTGTAATCGAATTCACGATGTGTCCAAGGATAGTTAGCATAAGCATCACCAGATGTTGCATCCTTTGGATAGTTGGTCTCGATGTGATCCTCAATGAAGCCAGAACGCTGCATATCAGGACGGAGACACCACTCACAGTTGAACTCCTTACGACGCTCCTCATTAACTGCGACCTTCCATACTGGAGACTTAAATGCCTTACCCTTGATATTGCTCTTTGCGTAAGCAGTATAGTACTCCTTAGCAGGTTTAACAGTTACAGTCTCTGTGTTGAATGGGATAGGATAAGCTTTAAGCTGGGACTTACCATATTTAGAAGCCAATGTGTTGAACCAAGGAATGTATTGGTCATCCTTACCAGAAAGACCCTTTTCAACCTCAAGGTTACCGAATGCACGGTTACGGATCATATCAACATACTTCCAACCTTCATCCTCATCACCTGTTTCGAAGCAGCACTCAGCATAGTCGAGAAGAACGTTAGCATAGCGCTTCCAGTAGATGTTTGTTGGAGACCACATACACCAAGCCCATGAGCCTGTTTTATTGAGATCCTCAGCAGAAGCATTACGCCAGAACTTTGTTGACCAGATTGATGGAGCATACTCACCATTGTTGAAGTGGAACTGCCTTGTCTTTGTACCAGAAGATACATTACCTTTGTCATCCTTTACACCAAGCTCAACCTGGAGGAATGGGTGATAACCATATACATAGTCTGACTTCTCAATGCCATACTTAGCAAGATCAGCTTCAGGAACAGCACCTGTTACGCAAGATGCATCACGACGCTTATCACCATGCTCAAATGAAGCATACCACTCCCAAGAGAGGTAGAGAGAACCCCAACCACCATTCTCAGGACACGCAGTGTACCACTTTGTCATAAGAGAAGAAATACGATCTGACCAACCAGAGTAGTTACCACCCTCATCAAGGATTTCTGCCCAGATACATTCCTTTGTCCAGCCACCTTTATCTACATCCCAGTTTGCAGAGAATGAAGGATTAAGCTCGTATGTACCACTTTCAATGATTTCCTTGAGTTCTTTCTTTGCAGCAGCAATGCACTCAGCCTTTGTCTCAGGACAACGATAAGCCTTCCACATATAAGCATCAGCAAGGTAAGCCTTAGCCATACCCTTTGTTGCACGACCATACTCATTATTCATAGGCTTCCAGTCAAGAAGACCAGCAGCAGCCTTGAAGTCTTCGATGATGAAGTCCCACATCTCAGCGTATGACTTAGCACGAGCCTTTGTTGGAGTATTGTTATAATCCTCACCTGTAGCCAACATTGGCACACGACCGAAAGTCTGAGCAAGGTATGTGTAGAAGAAACCACGTACTGCACGTGCCTGACCTTCGAGTGAAGATGCAACCTCAGGTGTAAGGTTTGCTCTGTTTTCAGCAAGTCCCTGAAGATAGAGGTTTGCACGAGAGATGGCTGCATATGCATGAGCCCAACCAGAAGCAAGCTCAGTTGTCATAGCATCCCATGACTGATCGTTAAACTTCTTATCCCAACCTGTAGCCTGTGTATCCATTGTCGGGTGACAGCCAGAAAAGAGGTTTGGCTTGAAACCCCAGTCACCATCAGGACCATCATTGGCATTCATCAGGTCATAGATACCTGTCATACCCATGATTGCGCCACGATCATTCTCAAACTGGCCTTTAATATCAATGATGTTATAGTGGTCAACATCAAGATATTCATCGTTGTTACATGAAGTCAATGCAAGAGCACCGAAAGCTGCAACGCCTATATATTTATATAACTTGTTCATTTTATATTTCTAAATTTAGAGTTTTACTATAGTCATTATCTCGTTTAGAAAGTCACGTTAAGACCTACCATGTATGTACGTGGGTTAGGATAACGACCAGTGTCAAGACCTGTGAAGAGCACTGAACCCTGACCACACTCAGGATCACCATACTGAGTATAAGAAGAGATAGTTGCGAGGTTCTGAACTGCGAAATAGATACGTGCACTCTGAACTGCGAGAGGAGCAAGGAACTCCTTGTCGAATGTATAACCTATCTGAACATTAGAAATCTTGAGGAAGTTACCATTCTTAACCCATGCATCACTAACACGCATGTTGAGGTTCTCATCAATCATAGAGAGACGTGGGAGAGTACCAGAAGTGTTGTTTGGACTCCAGACCTTACCATAATCCTGCTTGAGGAGAGCTGCTGTTGTGTTATCGTCAGACTTGTAGAGAGTGCTCATACGCATTGCTGAGTAAGAGAGAATATCCTGACCAAGAACACCATACATATATACTGAGAAATCCCAGTTCTTGTATGTAGCGCCGAGGTTGAGACCCCAGTTGAATGAAGGAAGACCACTACCAAGTATCTCACGGTCAGAATCGTCGATTACGTTATTGTTGTCAAGATCCTTGAAGAGGAAGTCACCCAACTTTGCCTTATCCTGACCACGCTTCTTAGCCTCTGCGAGATCTTCTTCATTAGAGATAACCTTCTCTACGCGCCAGCCATAGTATGCACCTACAGCCGAACCCTTCTTAGAAATAGAGTGATTGTCCCAATGTGAACCACCATCAACGGCGAAAGTGTTAGACTGGTCACCACCGATACCATCAGCACCATCCCTAGCAGTATAAGTACCATTACCACCTGTAGCCTGAGCATAGAGAGGTACATCAGCCATCTTTGTTACCTCATTCTTGATAGAAGAAGCATTGAGACCAACGTTGATGCTGAAGTCCTTACTAATTTGTTTGTTATAGTTTACAGAAACCTCAACACCTGAGTTCTGAATTGTACCAAAGTTTGTATAAATCTCCTGGAAACCAGATGAAGAACGTATAGGAAGTTTTGTCAAGAGGTCCTTAGTGTTACGAACGAAGTAATCTGCAGTAATATTAAAGTTACCGAGACCCAAATCAATACCTACGTTATATTGTTCGTTAGTCTCCCACTTAAGGTTTACATCAACCAATGGTGCATAGAAACCTGTAGCCTTATCTAAGTTAGACTCAGTAACAAGACCTTCACCCTGATAGTAGTTATAACGAACGCCATTTGAAGACAGAGCATATACAGCCTTACCCTCCATGCTACCAGAATTACCTGTCTGACCCCAACCGAGACGAAGTTTCAAATTAGTGATAGCCTCAACATCCTTGAGGAATGACTCTTCCTTGATACGCCAACCAAGAGCAAGTGATGGGAATGTACCCCATTGATGTCCCTTAGAGAATTTAGAAGAACCATCACGACGGATTGTTGCAGTGAGCACATAACGATCCAAGAGGTTGTAAACCAAACGACCATAGTAAGAAATCATACGACTCCTATCATTGAAAGCGCCAGAACCTTTCTTCTTTGAGTCATCAAGACCAAGGCTAGTTTGACGGTTTGTAGAAGAAATAAAGTCATAAGCACTTGCATTTACCCAAGAACCGTACCAGTCGCTAACTGTATTACCGGCCATGAGAGAGAGTGTATTAAAGTCAGTCTTCCACTGATATGTGAGGTATGTTTCAATAGAAAGAGCTGTGTTCTGACTCTGTCCAAGAGAGAAGTTGTAAAGGTTGTCAGAATTGATTGCCATCTCTGTAAGTGCGCCATTAATATAGTTAAAGCGCGTACGACCACCAGTGAAATCATCATTATCATTAGAAGTATGAGTCCAAGAACCAATAGAGTGTAAATTCAGACCTTCGAAGAACTTGAGGTCGATATATGCACTTGCAGCAATACGGTTTGAACGGTCGATACGATTAAGCTCCATCTGTGTAGCGTATGGATTGGAAACAGCCTGTGTGTTACCCTCCCAACCGTTACCTGTGAACTGATAACCTGTACCATAAGAGCCATCAGGGTTTACAACGTTTACATTAACGATATTACCAGTGTTTGGATCAATATAGTCAAGTGTTGGAGTCATGTAAGCGAGGTCACGATGTGAAGAAAGGTTGATGTTGTTACCAAGACCTGCGTTAGAACCATGAGAAGATGTGCGTACATAGTTCATGTCACCACCTACCTCAAGGTACTTTGTTACATTTGACTTAACACCAGCACGAGCTGTAAGACGATCGTAGTCAGTATTTACGATAAGACCCTTGTTCTTGAGGTAACCAACAGAGAAGTTGTACTGAGCCTTGTCTGTACCACCAAGAATTGACATACCATACTGCTGTTTAATCGCTGTACGTGTCATCTGATCCTGCCAGTCGATGTTCTTGCGCTGACCATCCCATTTAGCATCCCAAACAGTGTTATCAAGAGGGTTGCCGTCGTTAGCCTTAGCTGTGCGGATAGCATTAGCCAACTCATCAACATTAAGACAATCAATTTTATAAGGAAGATAACCGATACCATAGTCAACAGTAAACTGCACCTGAGTATGACCTGCCTGGCCATGCTTTGTTGTAATCATGATGACACCGTTAGCGCCCTCAGAACCATAGATGGCTGTTGCAGAAGCATCCTTAAGGATTTCCATGCTCTCGATATCAGCAGGATTAAGGAAGTTTGCATCTGTACCTACCTTTACACCATCAACAACATAAAGAGGAAGAGCAGTTCCGTTAATTGTACCGACACCACGAACACGAACCTGAGTATTTGCGTCAGGAGAACCGTCCTGCTGTGTTACGATCACACCGGCTGCAGCACCCTGAAGAGCCTGTGCTACATTAGTAGGAACACGCTTAAGCATCTGCTTAGTATCAACAGACACAACAGAACCTGTGACGTCAGATTTCTTCATCGTACCGTAACCAACAACTACGATGTCATTAAGAGTTGTGTTGTCCTCCATGAGAGTTACGTCAACTGCGTTCTCACCTCTCAGACGTATCTGCTTTGTCAGATAGCCAACATAACTCACGCTCAGGATAGAACCTGTAGGCGCATCAATTGAATACTGTCCTTTGTTATCTGTAACAGTACCACCTTTGGCACCCACCACCTTAACAGTAGCTCCGATGATAGCTTCGCCATTCTGGTCTCTTACGATACCTTTTACAGTCTGTGCTTGAGCGAGGACTGCAAAGAAGCAAAGGACGGAAAGGAGGAGAAGTTTTCTGCTCCAAGTTCCCAACTTTTCAAGTTTTCGCATTTTTCGATAAGTTTAAGTTAATAATTTGTTTTTTTTAATTTTACTTAGGTTGATCTACTAAAAACTGGATACAAAAGTACTATTTTAATATATTTTACACAAATTTAGCCGTTACATATACAACAACAATTTGTTACATTTTTTCATTTACAACACCCTAAATTTACGAAACGCGCATTTGTTTTGAAATTTTGACACATACACATTTGTTACATTTGTCTTTTAAATATCTTCCAACAACCTAGTATTCAACATTTTAAAAAATACGCACTTGGCATGTAACACAAGTTCAAACGAATCAATATTAATTTCCGATGTATCTTAGGACAAAACCGGGCAAAATTAACAATTTTGAACATAAAACTGATAAAAAGTGAATATTTAACACTTCAACAGAGCGCTACATTTGGTGTTTGGACTAACGCTCAAAGCACTATCTTGTTCATGTTTTTTTATCCCCAATCTTCAAATTCATCCAAAAGCACCAACTTTTTGACTTTTCTGCCGCGTGAGAATCGAATATTTTCAAGCAGCCTTACAATTGGTCGGGAATATTAAATTCTCAGGAAGGATATTTCAAGAGTTTTTTGACTCATATTTCCAATATTCCAAATATTACTGTCCGATAAACCTCTGTAACTTACCTTCCATCAAGAAATTGAATCTTGGTAAGCCTATGAATAATACAAAAACAATAATAACCCCTTAATGTCTTAGAGTCTCGTTCCTCGCCTCTAGCTGCTATGCGTATTTCTTTTTTCTGGTAAGCCCTTGGGCTTCCCGAAAAACAAATCCACATATCAGGCCTACGGCAAGACATTAAGGTTAAAAAACAGGAAAAAGCCGCATGTAAATTGTTAATTGATTGGCTTTTTTATGTTTTTTCATTTATGTTCCAACCCTCGCAGAGGGGAATGGATTGGTTGGATGAAAGACTGGAAGCCCCAAAGGCTTACAAAGGCTTTCAGACAAGCAATACATTATGAAGGCTGCAAGCCTTTTAGAACATAAATGTTTTTTTCTGATTTTTGTTTTTACCGGACAGCAATGTATTCCAAACATCTATCGTCAATGAGTATCCTATCGTTATAGCCAAGCTCTAAGAATATACGAAGCGAAAAGGAAACGGATTTATTTGTTTATATGGAAATTCATCGACTCACCTTATATTAAAAGTATAACGACGTATTCTTTCCCAAACAAAAAGAAAAAGCGTAAGTCCTAAAAAAAAGACCTACGCTTTTAAGGGTGGAGGGTGGGGCTCGAACCCACGACATTCAGAACCACAATCTGACGCTCTAACCAACTGAACTACATCCACCATTTGGTTATATTTGCCATTGATTTCTCAATTGCGAGTGCAAAGGTAGTAATTATTTTTGAAACAAAAGAATGATACAATGAAAAAATCATTCTTATTTCCATGCGGATTGATTTATATCAATCCATTCTATCTCGATAATCCTCATAGGAATACTCACGTAGGGTTACAAGCTCGTTATCCTCACGCAAAAGACAGATTGCAGGATGACTTATACCATTGAAGGTACATGTCTTTACAGTGGTGTAATGAAGCATATCCTCAAAAATGATGGTCTCACCTATCTGAAGCTCGTGATCAAAACGCCACGCTGACATCCAGTCGCCAGAGAGACAGCTGTTACCGCCGAGACGGTAGAGGAAGGAACTGTGGCCTCTTGCACATACTCCGATGTTATCAACATCGGACTTCCCAACCGTAGGGAGGGAGCCGCTAACGCCATCAAGACTATCACCCTCTAAACGATCCAAAGCATTCTCTATAGTTTCTGCCCCACGAACAGCAGGATGATAAGGCATTTCAAGGCAGTCGGGCATGTGGCAAGTGAAGCTGACATCAAGAATAGCCGTACGAATGCCGTGATTCTCTACTATATCAACAACATGAGAGACTAACGGACCAGTCTGCCAACCAAAGGCAGAACCTGGTTCAAGAATGACCTTGAGGTTTGGATAACGCTTACGGAAATCAGTAAGGATAGAGACAAGCTGCTCAACATCATAATCAGCACGGGTCATAAGATGTCCGCCACCGAAGTTTATCCATTCTAACTGCGGAAACCACTTACTGAACTTTTCCTCTATATGTACGAGAGTGCGTTGGAAGACGTCAGAACCGCTCTCACAATGACAATGGCAATGGAAACCCGTTATATCCGCCGGAAGCTTATTTGGAAGGTCTTCAGCAAGTACGCCAAAGCGAGTGCCAGGAGCACAAGGGTTATAAATATCAGTACCCACCTCGGAATACTCAGGATTTACACGCACACCGAATTTTATAGCCGAATTAGCAGCCTTTGCCCGATTATGATAGCGCTCATACTGCGAAAGCGAGTTGAATGTGAGATGACTCGACATCCGCGCAATATCATCAATCTCATAGTCCGTATATGCAGGAGAGAATGTATGTGCAGGAGCGCCAAACTCCTCATACGCCAAACGAGCCTCAGAAAGGCTTGAAGCCGTAGTACTTGATATATACTCACGGAAGATCGGGAAGGTCTTCCAAAGGGCATACGCCTTGAATGCAAGGATTATCTCAACACATGAGCGCTCAGCCACATCACGAATGAGGGCAAGGTTTCTGCGCAAACGCTTCTCTTCCAGCACGTATGCCGGACGGGTAAGTTCCTCGTATGTTTCAGGATTAACTTTCATTTTTTCAACTTTCGCATAGCTCAAGTGAAAAGTGAAGAGTGAAAAGTGAAGAGTGAAAAATTTAAGTTTGTATTGCAGTTTATAGTCGATAATAAAATTATCGCAATAAAAGGTAATTCAAATTTTTCACTCTTCACTCTTCACTTTTCACTTCTGGTAAAGTCTTATTGCAGCCTCAAGAGCTACGGTCATCATGTTCTTAAATGAGTTCTGACGCTCGTCAGAAGTCAGTTCTCGCTTATTCACGAATGAATCGCTGATAGTAAGCAGACAAGCTGCATTCTTGCCAAGGACATTAGCATTATGGAAGAGGGCGAAAGCCTCCATCTCTACGCAGTCGCACTTGGTACGTGCATGGATATCCTGCCATGATTCCTTAGTATAGAAGACGTCAGATGAATGAACACGCGCAAGTTTGCACTCAATATCTGCATCCTTTGCTGCCTGAATGATAACGTCATTAATACTCCTGCTCGGAATGATTGTATCCTTATCATATCCGCTCAAAGTCTTAGCAAATGAAGACTCGCTATAAGCCTCCTTAGCAAGAACAACGTCAAGCACATCCAACTGGGCAGAATAGCTGCCAGCCGACCCTATACGGATGATATTCTCTACGCCATAGAAAGAGAACAGTTCCCAAGAATAGATACCGATGCTCGGCATACCCATGCCAGAAGCCATTACGCTTACAGGAACGCCCTTATATGTGCCTGTATAACCATATATATTACGAACGTCAGTTACGAGTTCTGCATTCTCAAGGAATGTATCTGCCAGAAGCTTTGCACGAAGCGGATCACCCGGCATAAGAACGGTCTTTGCAAAAGCACCATCCTTGGCATTAATGTGTGGTGTCATAGAAAACAGTTTTAATGATTATTATTGAGTGCAAAGATAGTGATTTTTTCCGTAAAAACAAGGATTTGTCTCTTTTTTATTGAAAAAGTGAAGAGGACAAGAGATCAGCAACCACATAGCTACTACCTCCTACAAAGATGAAATCAGCATCAGAGGCATCTTTCTTTGCCTTTGCATAAGCCTCCACGACAGAAGAGAAGCCCTCACCCGTGAGATTATGCTCTGTGGCCAACGCAACCACCTTTTCCACCGGTATGGCCCTATGTGTGGAAGCCTGACAAAAATAATAGCAAGCATCCTTTGGTAAAAGCTCAAGAACCGAATTGATATCCTTGTCATCAACCATTCCGAAGACTATACGAAGCCTTGCCTCTGGATTCTGAGTCTTCTTTTCCTCATACACCTTATATATATGGGGAGCAAGAAATTCCCATCCCGCAAGATTATGGCCTGTATCACATATAGTAAGAGGTGATTCTGAGAGAGTTTCCCAACGGCCACGAAGACCTGTTAGGTCACAGACGCGGGCACAGCCCTCTAGTATAGGCTTTTCATCAGAGAGAATGCCAAGACGTATAAGTTCATGGGCAGCCGTTAGAATTGTCTGAAGATTACGCTCCTGACACGCTCCTTTAAGTTGGAATTCGGGAACAGAATACTGCCCTACCCTATCCTGTGCAAGTATCAGTTCTGCATTCATTTCCTCAGCTTTCTGACGGAATACAGGAAGAGTCTCAGGCAAATATTCTCCTATCACAACTGGCGTATTATGCTTGATGATGCCTGCCTTCTCTCCTGCTATTTTTGCAAGGGTGTCGCCAAGGAAACCGGTATGGTCAAAGGAGATATTCGTGATAACTGACAAGACAGGAGAAATGATATTTGTACAGTCAAGACGACCGCCAAGTCCCACCTCCACAACAGCTATATCTACATGTTTCTCAGCGAAATAGCGGAATGCCATAGCCGTAACGATTTCAAAGAACGAAGGACATAGAGGTTCAAAGAAATCCTTGTTATCTCGCACGAAATCAACCACATACTCATGGCTGATAGGCTCTCCATTCACACGAATACGCTCTGAGAAATCCACAAGATGCGGAGAAGTATAGAGCCCCACAAGATAACCCGCACTCTGGAGTATAGCCGCAAGAGTATGCGAGGTTGAACCCTTACCGTTAGTACCAGCCACATGTATGGTTTTGTAAAGGGTATGCGGATTACCGAAATGATTATCAAGGGCAATGGTATTCTCCAAGCCCTCCTTATACGCAGAAGCACCCACTCGCTCAAAAACGGGGGTGCTTGTGTATAGATATTCTAATGTCTCTGAATAGTTCATATTAAAAAGCGGCCTCTCCCCCCGCTCCTGACACATACTCCGATGTTATCAACATCGGACTTCCCGTAGGGAGGGAGCCGGAAGGCGATAAATTAGCCCTTATTCCTTATTAGAAATAATTCTTGAATCTGTCGAAGATTGACTTCTTCGTCTGCTTGTCGCCTTGGAAGTTCTCACTCTCGCGGAGAGCCTCGATAGCCTTGTGCTCATCCTTGTTGAGTGTCTTAGGAACATATATGCTGACGTTGATGAGAATATCACCTGTGCCATAGCCGTAGCCGGAAACAGCAGGAAGTCCCTTACCACGAAGACGCATCACAGTACCCGGTTGTGTACCTGGCTGTATCGTAACCTTTGCCTGATGTCCGTCAACCGTAGGAACAAGAACCTCGCCACCAAGAGCAGCTGTTGGGAAGTCGAGCAAGAGATTGTAAATCAAGTCGTTGCCGTCACGAACAAACACATCGTTCTGCTCTTCTGTGATGAACACCTGAATATCACCGTTCACGCCATTGTGCTTGCCGGCATTTCCCTTACCCGCAACATTCACAACCATACCGTCCTGAACGCCTGCAGGTATGTTGACCTCAACAACTTCCTCGCCAAGGACAACGCCCTCACCGTTACATTTCTTACACTTATTCTTGATTACAGTACCCTCGCCACCACAAGTAGGACAAGGACTCTGTGTCTGCATCATTCCAAAAATGCTCTGCTTTGAGCGAACCACATAGCCAGAGCCGTGACATGTGTTACAAGTCTCTGTACCGCTACCAGCCTCTGCACCAGAGCCGTGACAGCAATCACAGGTAACGTATTTACGAACCTTGAACTTCTTGGTAACACCGGTAGAAATCTCCTGAAGAGTGAGCTTCACCTTCAGGCGAAGGTCTGCTCCACGATGCTGCTGACGACCGCCACCTCTGCCGAAGCCACCGAAACCACCTCCGAAGCCGCTATGACCTCCGAAGATGTCGCCGAATGCCGAGAAGATGTCATCCATAGAGAAGCCACCTCCGAAGCCACCAAAGCCACCGTCTCCGCCAAAGCCGTTAGGACCGTTGAAACCGAACTGGTCATATTGCTGACGCTTCTGCTCATCAGAAAGCACAGCATACGCCTCAGCAGCCTCTTTGAACTTCTCCTCAGCCTCCTTGTTGCCAGGATTCTTGTCAGGATGATACTTGATAGCCAACTTACGGTAGGCCTTCTTTATCTCTGCTGCGCTTGCCGACTTGTCAACGCCAAGCACCTCGTAATAGTCTCTTTTTGCCATAATTCCCTCTTTCTTTTATTATTGTCCCACAGCTACCTGTGCGTGACGTATTACCTTATCATTGAGCATGTAACCGGTCTTTGTGCAATCGATAACCTTACCCTTCATCTCATCACCAAGTCCCGGAACAAGAGCGATAGCCTCATGGAAATCCACATTGAAGTCTGCGCCCTCAGTCTCGATCTTCTTCACGCCCATCTTCTCAAGCGTAGAAACGAACTTGTTGAAAATAAGCTGCATACCCTCACGAATTGCGTTAGGGTCTTCGGTCTTATCGGCAAGAGCACGCTCAAAATCATCGAGCACAGGCAGAATCTCCTTGATAGTCTTCTCACCACCACCGAGGATAAGCTCAGCCTTCTCCTTGATAGTACGCTTACGATAGTTCTCAAACTCAGCCTGCTTATAGAGCATCTCCTTCTTGAGCTCTTCTACCTGATTCTGTAGTTCTGCCAAAGGGTCAGCAGGTGCTGACTCTTCGTCAGCCTTAGCCTCTTCTTCTGTGACATTTGTGTCAGTCGCAGCCTCAGCGTTAGCATTCTCTTCAGACTCAGGAGCCTTTGCTTCCTGCTCATTCTCAGCCTTTTTCAGCAGTTCCTCTATGTTTATATCCTTTTCTTCCATTATTTTATTTGTTTATAATTTACCTTTTATTAACAAAGGCCGTGCCATTCTAAAGAAAGAGGGGAAGAAAACCAAACAAAGCACATCAAAAAAAGGAAACAAAAAAATGGCATGAACCATTATATGAAATAAAAGTTCATGCCACAATAATGAGAAATTTACTTATTTATTTAGATGATTGGCAATACATACCCTTAATGAACACTTATAAGAACCTGACGTAACCTCCATAATATAATATCTACCTTGAGCAGTAGCTGTTGGAATTTGTATATTAGCATACTCATCACGATTACATTTTACGTTCTTTACATGAATACCACACATATTACCAGCAGCATCACTATAATACACCGAAACATAAACAGTTTTTATATAACTAGGCCAAGCTCCTGGGGCTTTGATCTTCAACGTGTTAGTATAGTGATCAAAAGTCCAATCTGGATAGAATGTGTCCGTACGGTATTCTGTAGGAATCGTAAACCTCTTAATAATATCCAAATTTCTTTCTTTTCCATTCTGATCAACATCAAACAGATAAGCTGTATAAGTTGTATTTTCTCTCAGAATAGAGCGATAGCCACTTAAGACAGCATCTACATAAACGCCATTAGTATTTCTAATCTTAAGCTCCGCAACATTTGGTGCATACTCATTTGTGCCTTCTTTAATATACAGATAAGGATTATAAGTATTCTTCAAGTCGTATTTAAACATGGCAAATTCTGGGGTGTCATCGTATGCCGACCTGCCGAAAGACACATCAGTAATATGTCCAGCAGGCGCGTCACCAATTCTGAAGTTTTGACTTCCACTTACACGTTCCTTTACACCTTCCCTTACACCTTCATTAATTATTTCAATTCTATAATTTGTATATTTTTTAAAATCGAATAATGACGAAGTCACCTGATACTTACTCGTATTTTTAGGAATTTGCCTGTTAAACACTTCCTTATTATTCTCATAGATCTTTATTAGTGTACTGCTATTAGAAGGAGGATAAGATACGGCAAAATTAACTGTAGCAATTTTATTTACAGCATCATAAGAAATTTCGCCAACACTTACTGAAGTCTTTAGTTGTGGTGCATGAATAAAAGAAAAGCCACTTCCAGTACGAACCACTCCATCAACCTTCAGCTGAATGGAAGCATATTCGCCTTTCGTCTCTTCTGGTTTTAACTGAATCCTTGATTCATATTCATAGTCATTCCCTTTGTTTAACTTCGTAAGACCATAATTATACAGTTTAATACCATCACTAGTTTGCAAATCAAACGTCGCTTCCGCTCCTTCAATAACAGTAAATTTTACTTTAACTACTCGAGTTGAAGAATCGTAAGAAACATCTTTTATCGCATAAGCACGAGCTGCAGGTGCACTTGCCTGCATCAAACTAATTTCTGGAGAACTCTTCGGTCCAGCCTGAACACTACACCATGTTGCCAAGCAACATGATAATACAAGTAAAAATTTTTTCATTTTGGTTTGATAAAATTAATAAATTAAAGTTTGAAAAAAATTATAAACTATGATTGTAAATCATAAAATTCAACTTCAGTAGATGATTGTAAAAAACTTCATCGTCTTCATTTCATCCTGACGTGCAAACAATTACGCATTCCAAAAGGACAGCATTGATGCAAGTGCATCGAAAAACGTTTGCAAATATAGATATAATATATCACATTTGCTATTATTTTCACAATAAATAACACTTATTTTACATTTTTGCACATAATTGCATAGACATAACTATCAAGCCATGCAATAATCGCTGAATAGTTACTTAAAAACAGGAATGAACATCTATCCGTCAAACCGCTATTTAATAGCACAAAATCCGTTATTTCTCCGTCTTAAGTCCGAAGATACTCCATCGTTACTCCATATCAACTCCATATCAAGTCCATCGTTTCGATGGAGTATCTATGGACTAATGATGGAGGACTGATGGAGGATCTTAGGAGGAAGGGCTAAAGAAAAGCGGACTTTCTTGCAAGGAAGAAAGCCCGTTGCGGGAAAGAAAATCGACCTATTACAATAATAAAATACGACCAAATTGCGCCCTGAAGGGGCAGGGGTTGCGCACAGCCCAGGGCATCGCCCTGGGTTTTGAGTATCGTCCTCCCTACGCCCTGAAAGGGCAAAAGCATTCAATCGGATAAAACATATCTATCATCATACTCTATATTATATAGTTGTAAAAAATTTAGATATTCATCTCTAAAATTCTGTTTCTTGTGATGTTCTGCCTGATTGGCAACATAATCAATCACCTTATCGACCTGCGATTGGCTGACAGAAAAGACCGCATAGCCACTCTGCCATGCAAAATGCTCATAAATCGGGGCTAATGTCTTTATCCATCGGCTACTATTGCGTTTAATCTCTTCCACAAGATGTGAAACATTCTCATTTCTCGATAGCACACATACAATATGAACATGATCACCAATACCGCCCACACGGATTACATTACAGCCAATAGTATTGACCAACTGTCCTATATAGCTATGCATACGTTCCAGATGCTCATTGGCAATTTGCGGACTGGTTGTCTTCACATGGAAGATGATATGCAAATATATTTTACATAGCGATTGTGCCATAATTGTAATGCTTTTGCCCTTACAGGGCGTTATTAGATTTGTAATTAATTATTCCCAGGGTGATACCCTGGGCTGGGTGCTCGTTGGCCTTTCAGGCCGTTGGATTGTATTCTATTCATCCACCCAAGGCGTTACCATTGGGCTATGAGATTATTGGGCTTTCAGCCCGTCATTCCGACAAATGCAGATGGTCATTTAGCATAAAAGTCATGTAACAGAATACGCCAAAGAACATAATTTTAATCACTTCTCGTTCCTATGGTCAATAAACTGGTAGCCCTTGAATTTCTCTTTCGGGAAGACGAAATTGCTGTCGGCAATCTTACCGCTTCTGAAATTTGATATCTGGACAGTAGTGCGAAGAAGAGCTAATTTGATAGTAAGGCTCACAGGATACAGATTGTCTTTGCGAACCTTTGCCGTAACCGACCTGATGCCGAAGAGACTCGGATTCTTGACCTTTGCCGTAACAAGATAGAAATCGCCTTCCGTAACATAGGAGTAATCGAAATTCTTGACATCATACTTGAACTTGGAAAGGTACTTGTCTTTGTTGTCATCATCAAAACGATAGATATTCACCTGCTGTTTCTTCTTATCAACCATATAGGCGGTTATGCCATCTTCCCAAGCCATATATCGGGCCTCGGAATAATGCAGTTTCTTGCCCTTATAGACGATGTTACCCTCAGTCTTGTAGAGGCCTATGATATTGACCTTATATGACAGAGCCGAGCCTTGAGGACCGAAGACGAGATTATACACCTTATTAAAAAGTTCGGTTGCCGTCATAGCGCCAGACTTGGGATTAGCATCCTTCGCCTCAACAGCAAGGCAAAAGAGCAAGAAAATGGACGAGATTATGAATGATTTATACCGCATAATGTGCAAAAATAGTCATTTTTACCGATTTTGGCAATCTGCATCTGTTAAATAATATTAATAATATTATAACATGGCTGATATATGGTGAAAAAACTTTACCTTTGCACAAAGTTTTTTCAGTTAAACCAAAGATTATAATAGACACAATGAACAAAAAGTGCATGACACTTATTGTCTCTGCCCTTGTTTCGCTTGCTACGCCGAACATATCACACGCGCAAGGAAACAGAGCAGCATCTGTCGGAAATATGGATCTCGACCTAAAGAAAGCTATAGAGATAGCGCTGGCGGAGAATCCGACGATAAAAGTAGCCGACAAAGACATTCAATTAAAAGAGATTGCCGATAAGGAAGCATGGCAGGCACTTCTGCCTTCTGTAAGTGCAAGCCTTTCACTCTCGCACAGTATTCAGGTGGCTGCAATCAAGACAGCTATGGGAGAATTCAAGATGGGTTCTGATGGTACAACGACCGCTACTGGTGGTCTTACCATGACTTTGCCTATCTATGCCCCAGCAGTTTATCAGAACATGAAACTGACCAAGGAGGACATCCTTCTTGCTCAGGAAAAGGCACGTTCCTCACGCCTTGACCTCATCAATCAGGTTACAAAGGCATACTACGCAGCCCTTCTCTCAAAGGACAGCCGCGACGTGATCCAGCGCAGCTACAATGTAGCCAAGGAGAACTACGAGGTTGTTGACAAGAAATTCCAAGTCGGCAAGGTGAGCGAATACGACAAGATTACAGCAGAGGTTCAGATGCGCTCTATGGGTTCAAGCGTGACAAGCGCCGAGACAGGGCTCAACCTCGCACTCCTTCGTCTGAAGGTTCTCATGGGCGTAACAACCAATATTGATATAAACATCAAGGACTCTCTCAAGGCATACGAGAAGAATCTTACACTTGCCAAGGCAGAGGTCAACGAGAACGAGCTTTCAAACAACACCTCGGTTCGTCAGCTTGACATGAACCAGAGTATGCTTGAGCGTTCAAATAAACTGTTGCGTACCAACTTCCTTCCAACAGTCGGTATGCAACTTCAGGGTTCATATACATCATACTCAAACGAGAATTGGAATGTGTTCAACTATAGGTATTCTCCAAGTTCAACACTTGCCCTTTCTGTTACAGTTCCTATTTTCCAGGCAAGCAACTGGACGAAATTGAAGAGTAACAAGATCCAGATAGAGAAGTTGGCAGATACTCGCACAAACACTATACGCCAGCTTTCAATGGCAGCACAGAGCTATCGTCAGAACATGCTCACGACAATCTCCAAGCTTGAATCAGATCGCGAGGCTGTACGCAAGGCAGACAAGGCCGTAACAATCTCGGCTAAGAGATATGATGTAGGTCGTGGCACAATCCTTGAACTCAACCAGAGCGAGACGGCTCTCACACAGGCAGAGTTGACCTATCGTCAGAGCATCTACGACTATCTCACAAACAAGGCAGATCTCGACTACACTTTGGGAAGAGAGTAAACTAATTGAAAGTTGAAAATTATTCGCTGAAGCTCATCAAGCCAAAGCAAGTGACAATTGAGAATAGAAAATTATATAATATGAAATTCAAATATATCATACCGATTTTTGTAGCAGCAGTTGTCTGCTCATGCGGAGAAAAGAAAGATGATAAGAAAGCAGCCGACTTGGCTGTTGAAGTAAAGCTCGCAACAGTAAAGAGCGAGAGTATTGCCCAGACAGAGGAATACACAGCAACAGTAGAGAGTGACCTGAAGAACAACATCTCTCCTAACATGGCTTACCGTATTGAGAGAATTCTCGTTGACGTAGGCGATCAGGTTAGCAAGGGACAGTTGCTCGTTCAGCTTGACGCTTCAAGCCTCAACCAGTTGAAGCTTCAGATAGACAACCAGAAGGTAGAGTTCAACCGCACAAGCGAGCTTTACAAGGTAGGTGGCGCATCAAAGGCAGAGTATGACAATGCCAAGATGCAGATCGAGGTTATGGAATCACAGTACAACCAGATGTCACGCAACACCCAGCTTTATGCACCTATGAGCGGTGTAGTAACAGCACGAAACTATGACAACGGCGATATGTATGGTGGTGCTCCTATCCTCACAATCGAGAAGACAAACCCAGTAAAGGTTGTGATGAACGTATCTGAGATACACTACAAGGACGTTAAGAAGGGACAGTCAGTAAACCTTACACTTGACTCATACGAAGGCGAGACCTTCACAGGTAAGATTACAACCGTTTCTCCTTCTATCGACATAGCTACACATACCTTCCCTGTCGAGGTTACTATCAACAACCCAAAGCAGAAGGTACGTCCGGGTATGTTCGCCCGCGTGACCGTGAATTACGGCAACCAGAACCACGTTGTTGTTCCAGACCTTTCACTTGTAAAGCAGATTGGTGCCGGCGACCGTTACGTGTATGTCTATAATCCAAGCACAAGCACCGTTTCATACAACAAAGTTGTGCTCGGCAAGCATATCGGCACAAACTACGAGATTCTCTCAGGTGTAGAGGACGGCCAGCAGGTAGTAGTAGCAGGTCAGGCCCGTCTTGCAGAAGGCAAGAAGGTTAAGGTGGTAAAATAAATTGTAAATAGCTAAATAGTAAATAAACTATGACCTTATACGAAGGCGCGGTCAAACGACCGATTATGACAAGCCTCTGCTTTGCGGCAGTCATCATTTTCGGTATCTTCTCCCTGATAAAGCTCCCTATTGACCTTTATCCGGATATTGATACCAACACGATCATGGTCATGACGTACTACAACGGTGCGTCGGCTAATGATATTGAGAATAACGTTACACGCCCGCTTGAGAACACCTTGAACTCAGTGGAGCATTTAAAGCATATCACAAGTAACTCTCGTGAGAACGTATCTGTAATCACACTTCAGTTTGAGTACGGATATGATATTGATGCGTTGACAAACAACGTGCGAGACAAACTTGACATGGTATCAAACTCACTTCCTGACGAAGCGCAGAAACCTGTCTTGTTCAAGTTCTCTACCGATATGATTCCTATCATGATGCTCTCTGTGCAGGCAAAGGAATCACAGCAGGCTCTCTATAAGATTCTGGACGATGGTGTGGCAAACCCATTGGCACGTATCGACGGTGTAGGTTCAGTAAGTATCTCTGGTGCTCCTGAGCGTGAGATTAACATCTACCTCGACCCTCGCAAGATGGAGGCTTACGGTCTCTCTCCTTTGCAGGTCAGCTCTGCCATCAGCGCTGAGAACCGCAATATCACCAACGGTACGGTGGATGTAGGTACACAAACATTTACTGTCCGCGTAGAGGGTGAGTTCAGCGACCCAAGTGAGATGAACAACGTTATCGTGGGGTCTCACAATGGCGTAAACGTATATCTGAAGGATGTGGCACGTATTGTGGATAACCTTCAGGAGCGTTCTCAGAAGACATTCACCAACGGTGTTCAGGGTGCTATGATTATCGTTCAGAAGCAGTCAGGTGCCAACTCTGTGGCTATCTCTGATGCTGTGATGCAGAAGATTCCTGAACTGCAGAAAAACCTTCCGCCAGACGTTAAGCTGGGTATCATCGTTAATACCTCAGACAACATTCTGAATACTATCGGTTCTCTTGAGGAAACAATAGCCTACGCTATGCTCTTTGTGGCTCTCGTGGTATTCATATTCCTCGGCAGATGGCGTGCTACGATGATTATCGTCATCACCATCCCTATGTCTCTGATAGCTTCATTCATCTATCTGTATGCAACGGGCGGTTCACTCAACATGATTTCCCTGTCATGTCTCTCAATCGCTATCGGTAACGTGGTGGATGATGCCATCGTGGTACTTGAGAACGTGACAACGCATATCGAGCGTGGTTCTTCTCCAAAGCAGGCTGCCGTTCATGCCACACAGGAGGTTGCTATCTCCGTTGTCGCTTCTACATTGACCATGATAGCCGTGTTCTTCCCATTGACAATGGTAACGGGTATGGCAGGTGTGCTCTTCAAGCAGCTGGGTTGGATGATGTGTATAATCATGACCATCTCTACTATCTCAGCCCTCACCTTCACTCCTATGCTCTGTTCTTTGATGCTTAGGTTGAAGAAGCGCCAGAGCGGTTTGTTCAAGAAGATATACACACCTATCAGCAATGGTCTCGATAATCTTGACGACTGGTATGAGAGACGCATCAACTGGGCTGTACGTCATCGTGCAACGGTTATCATCTCTTGTCTATGCCTCTTTGTCGTGTCTATCAGCCTTGCCTCTATATTCGGCATCAAGTCTGAGTTCTTCCCAGCCAACGACTCAGGTCGTATCGGTGTTTCCGTACAGTTGCCTATCGGTACTCGTGTAGAGATTTCCGAAGAACTTGCCAAGAGCCTCGTTAAGAAGTGGCAGGACAGATACGGCGACGATATACAGTCATGTAACTTCACAGTAGGTCAGGCAGGTGACAACAACACCTTCGCTTCACTTTCCGATAACGGTTCACACATCATCTCATTCAACATCATGATGGTGCCATCCAACGAGCGTGACAAGGGCCTGGCTGCTATCTGTGACGAGATGCGTGCCGACTTGAAGGCTATACCAGAACTGGCAAAATACCGTGTAATGCTCGGTGGTCAGCAAGCTGCAGCAATGGGCGGTCAGTCAACAGCCACATTCGAGATCTATGGTTATGACCTTGACGCAACACGTAGGATTGCCGACGAACTCTCTGCCAAGCTGAGCGAGAACGAGATGGTTGCCCAGACTGTTATCTCACGTTCTGACTATCAGCCAGAAATCGTTGTTGAGTTCGACCGCGAGAAACTTGCCCAGCAAGGCCTCGGTTTGTCAACAGCAGCAGGATATGTCCGTAACATCATCACTGGTTCTCAGCTTTCATACTTCCGTGAGGATGGTCAGGAATACGATATCAAGGTTCGCTATGAGCCTAACGCCCGTATCTCTATGGAAGATATCGAGAACATGGTGATTCCTAACGGCCGTGGACAGAACATCCGTATCTGCGATATCGGTACAGTAAAGGAGAGTGCCATCCCTCCAACCATCGAGCGTAAGGACCGTGAGCGTTACGTTACCGTAAGTGCTGTACTCAAGGACGGATATGCACTTTCTGACGGTGTTGAGCTTGGTCAGTCAATCTACGAGAAGATGGAAATTCCAGCAGGTGTCACCGTTCAGGTAGCCGGTTCTTATGAGGATCAGCAGGATTCTAACCGTGACCTCGGAACACTCGGTATCCTTATCATCATCCTTGTGTTCATCGTAATGGCTGCTCAGTTCGAGTCACTCACATACCCATTCATCATCATGCTCTCTGTGCCATTCGCATTCTCAGGTATCATCCTCGCATTGCTCATCACAGGCACCAACCTCAACATCATGTCAATGCTCGGTGGTATCATGCTGATTGGTATCGTAGTAAAGAATGGTATCGTGCTTATCGACTACACCAACCTGATGCGTGAGCGTGGTAACTCACTTACACGCTCAGCTACGATAGCAGCCCGTTCCCGTCTGCGTCCTATCCTTATGACCACGATGACCACAATCCTCGGTATGTTCCCTATGGCTGTCAGCCAGGGTGTAGGTGCTGAGATGTGGCGTCCGCTGGGTATCAGTATAATCGGTGGTCTGTTGGTTAGTACAATCCTCACCCTTATCTACGTTCCTTCCATGTTCTGTATCTTCGGAAGCATCGGTATCAAGCGTCAGCGTAAGGCTCTGAAGGAACAGCGTGAACTGGATAAGTACTGGGAAGAGACAAAGGCAGAGCGTCTGGCTACCCAGCGTCTGCATTCCGTAAGTCACGATATTGAAAAACGTAACAAGCATTAAGCAATGAAAACAGTATTCATAACATACGATCAGGCACATCATGACGGAGTGGTAGAGGCATTGTCCTCTTCCCTCTGCCGTGGATATACACTTCTGACAGAGGTGGCAGGCAAGGGAAGCGTATCAGGCGACCCTCACCTCGGCTCACATGCTTGGCCTGCAATGAACGAGGCTGTACTCACAATATGCGATGACAGCAAGGTTGAGCCTCTCCTCACACGCCTAAAGAAACTTGACGTTGACAACCCCATGCTCGGTCTAAGGGCGTTCGTCTGGAACGTAGAACAGTCAATCTAATTAAATAAGAAAGTGAAAAATGAAGGACTCAAACAGACTTTCATTTTTCACTTTTCTTGTTTTTACGCTAACATCTAATAACACGAAATATGAAGAAATCTACTATCCTAGCCACACTCCTTATATTTCTATTATCCCTCTCGTCTTCTGCAGCAAAAAAACAGAAGCCACAAGCCGATTTATGGCCTGACGGCACTCAGATTGATGCTTGGTTCAAGGACACTACGCACGTAGATATTTCAAAACTTGGAAAACAATATGTCCTTACAGATTACCGTATCTTTGCCGACGGACGCATACACACCTCCGAGATTCAAGCTCTTATAGATAAAGCTGCTGCAGAAGGTGGCGGTGTGATAGTAGTTCCCGAAGGTATCTACCTGACTGGCGGCCTGCATTTCCGTCAAGGCACCCATTTGCATATCCGCAAAGGTGGCGTGCTCATGGGCTCCGACTTCATAGGCGACTATCCCCTCGGCAAAACTCGTATAGAGGGCGAGACCTGTACCTATTTCGGAGCTCTCATAAATGCCGACAAACTTGACTGCTTCACCATCTCTGGTGAAGGCACTATTGACGGCAACGGATTAAGGTATCATCAACAATTCTGGCTTCGTCGCGCATGGAATAAGAAGTGTACAAACAAGGATGAACAGCGTCCACGTCTTGTCTATATATCCAACTGTAAGAATGTTCAGATAGAGGGTGTGAACCTCCAAAACTCTGCTTTCTGGACAAACCACGTCTATAACTCCGAGAACGTGAAGTTCCTCGGATGCCGCATCTACAGTCTCGGCAAGCCCGATGACACAAAAGGTCCTTCCACGGATGCCATCGACCTTGACGTGGTAAAAAACGTGTTGATAAAGAACTGCTATATGTCGGTCAACGATGATGCCGTTGCTATAAAAGGCGGAAAAGGTCCTTATGCCGATGCCTTCAAGAAAGAATATCCGGGAGTGGAGATACCATCTGAGAGTGTCGGAAATGGCGAGAATAGAAATATCATTATCGAGGATTGCGAATATGGCTTCTGCCACGGTTGCCTCACGTTAGGTTCAGAGTCCGTCTTCGACCATAACATCATTCTCCGCAGGATAAAGATCTCCTCTCAGGCAAATAACCTGCTATGGCTGAAAATGCGTCCAGACACGCCTCAGCGCTACGAATACATCACCGTTGAGGATATCACAGGTCCCGTTAAGAATTTCCTCCTCATAGCCCCTTGGAAGCAGTTCTATGACCTCAAGGGCAGAAAGGACTCTCCCCTCTCCTATTCCGACCATATCGTGATGCGCAACTGCGAATGTGAGTGCGAGACATTCTTCAATGCTCAGAAACAGGACGAAGTCTATCGTCTCAGCAATTTCACCTTCGAGAACCTGAAGATAAAGGCACACAACAAGGAGTTCCATCCCGAAATCGTGGATGGCTTCAAACATAGCAATATCAACGTGGAATAGTTTTCAAGGCACATAGTCTCAATACACAGAGTTATGATCCGCGAAGAAGCCATAGCAGCAAAGACTTATTCAATATACAACCCTCTGGCGAAGCCTTTAACGCTTGTGCCAGAGGGTTACTATTGAAGATAAGCCCTTGGGAGTTACCTTCCTGAGAATCACCTTTCCCTATTCAATTCCTCGCGAGTAGGGCTCCTATACAATCCAACGTGCACCCTGTTTTTCTTACACTCATCAAGAGTATGTACAGGCGGCTCAAGGAAATCAGGAAAAGCCTTCTTGTTGAGCGACTGGAAATAAAGCAGAGTGCCATCCTTCCACCATTCAGCATCGCGTGTCTGTGTCATCAGGCGCGTCTGCACATCACGGAATATATCCTGATCAATGGCACCCTCAAGTGAATTCCATTGACGCTGCATCTGACGAGCCTCATTAAGCCCATTCTGATAGCGATAGCACAGCTCTTCCCAAACACTACGCCCCGTCTGACACTTATGATTCCATGAAACATGATGAAACCATAGCAGGTATTTATCAGGACAAGTTTTCACATCTTCCATCATGCCACCGAAAGCTGGGGAATACTGCGAGGTATTATCCGTTCCAGTTGCCTTCGTGCGGTCAAAGCCTATACCATCGGCATCTGCCTGATTATAGAACACAGGCAACCAGTCACGACGAATCGGACGATTATCCCATGCACCTGGGGCATAGTGCGAATTGCCAAACTGATGGGTAAGTCCGATTGGCATCTCATAGTCAACCACTGCCTCACGACTTCTCATGAGCATTGAAACTACGGTATCGTGCTGCTTCCCACTAAGCGAAGGGAATGTCAGCGACACCCATTCATTTGCTATCGTCTTTGCATCAAGGTCTGGATTCCATGCCATTCTGCCAAAGGCATACCAGTTTGACTGCGCAAGCGGATGCCCCGTCCAGTTGGCATCAGTACCAGTATTGGCTACTCCCGCTATGGCGTTGTACTTAGCCTTGAGCTGATTTGCCTTATAGTCGGCATACTGTGTCACTTCGGAAAAGAACTCCTCCCACATAGTGCCGAGATAGGCAAGGTGATTGGCTTGTCCGAGGTATTCCTGGGTAATCTGAAACTCTGGCATCTCTGCCGTCTGGCGAAGTGCTCCAAACAGGGCATTGAACGGTTCGCGAGGCTGGAAGTCGATAGGTCCGTTCTTCACCTGAATAATCACGTTATCAAGGAATTTGCCATCGAGATGTTCAAACTCCAGTCGTGCCTGCTTGGCGCGGTCAGGGTCAGTAGGATTATTGATAAATGCCCTCCACATCACTATGCCTCCATAAGGACGTAGTGCACCTGCAAGAAGATTTGCTCCGTCGGCATGTGTACGACCATAGTCCATTGGACCGGGCTGTCCCTCACTATTTGCCTTTACAAGAAAACCGCCAAAGTCCGGTATCAAACTGTAAATCTCCTTTGCCTTTTCCTTCCACCAACGCTGCACATCCTTATCCAGAGGATCGGCAGTTGAAAGACCGCCTACCACCACCGGACTTGAGAAATTCACAGCCAGATACAATCTTATTCCGTATGGACGCAGCACATCAGCGTACAGCTTTGCCATCTGCAACACCTCGATGGTGAGCATCTTAGGCGAGGCATTCACATTATTGAGCACAGCTCCGTTTATACCTACTGAAGCACAGGCACGGGCGTATGTATCGTTGTTCAGGGGATTATTGTTTATATCCTTAACCTCATTACTGCCAATGGCCTTTGGAAAACCGCTCACATTCCAGAAGATACTCTTTCCAGCATATCCTCGCTCGCTGTTTCCGTCAAGGTTATCCCAATGGTTAAGGAGACGGATGTCATGAAACGGACTCTCCTTCACTTCCATATCACCACCTACGGCATTCATCGTCTGAAGCTGGAGCAATCGGTATGCTCCATAGAGCAGACCTATATCCGAAGGAGAAGTAATAGCAACCTTGCCATCCTTTATCCTGATGGTATAGGCATCACGTTTCATTCCCTTCACCTTCTTCACCGTCATACTCACAGCCCCGCCATTCCATGCAGAAGCCAATTCGCGCCTGGCAATATCCGTCGTAGCAGTACTCTTTGCTGTCAACGTAATCTGGGCATTGGCAGCACCCGTCTTGCCAAGCCATAGTCGTGAACCGTCATCTGCATGACAATTTGCTGCAAGACAGCAAACTACTAATGCTGTCAAGACGGATTTCCTCAACGAGAACATCATTTCATTCATAATTCCTAAAGTTGTTTATTTTTGTTTTTATCCGATTAGTACAATAACGTGAGTTCGTCAGATTATAACTGTCTGTAATTTCGGCATGTTTAGCGACCACAAAATTACAGAAATTTTCCGTATTGCAAATGATTTTTACAAAGTTTTTGATATCCAGATGGTAAAATAACTTTAAAAGCCCCTCTTAAGACGTGAATTGAAACATTAATTGACTCAAGTTTCGCTTGTGACATACCTGCAGACGAGCTAAGCGAAAAACCTGCATAGCCTGTTGAGTCTAAGCGAAAAAAAATGCCGAAGGCGCTCGCCACCCTCCGCGTCTAATTTCTTAATTCAAGTTTCGAAGGCACAAAACTGTCTGGAAGACAATACTATTCGTACCCCCGTACATACGAGCGTAACGAGGACGTGCGGGGAAAACCTGTAATCTTTCTTCTGCATGAAAGGCAGTACATAATGACTGTCTTGCTAATGAGCACAACGAAGAACTTGCTTTAGCTTGTCTTGCGAAGAAAGACTGTTGATGAATAACTATGCCTTCGTTTATAGTCCATCATTAGTCCATCACTTCTCCATAGATACTCCATCGAAATGATGGACTTGCGATGGAGTAACGATGGAGTTGCGATGGAGTATCTTCGAAGGAAGAGCGGAATTTCTTGCAAGGAAAACCTCTATTGATGAGAGGGAAAAACAAGAAAGAGACAGAGAGAAAAGAAAATCCACACACCGCCAAGGATTCACGAGGAATCGGTGGAGGTGTGGAGAGTTATAATGGTTTAATTAATACTGTCTTTATATATAGTACCATCAGACAGTTCGTATTCTACAAGTCCTTTATATTTATGCCACTTTAGGCTCTTGAATTCACAAGGTTGTTCATCAAGCTGAATGATATCGGAATTTGATTCATCTATAATAATTGTATCATTATAGAATCCTCTATCATAATTACGTCGGTCTGTAATGCTAATTGCACTCCGTGCTCCAGCGTAAATTGAAAAAACAGGATCTTGATTATCGGCAACCTTTATCAGACAATAGCAAAAACTGTATTTAAGTCCGTTATGTTTAAAAACACCTTCACAACAAAAAGAAGTATTAAATATGGAGGTCTCCAAATTGTTGAAATACCATTCATTGTAGGTTTCTCTTATTTGTTTTTCCTTAAATCTAAGAGAATCAATTCCATTGTTGGTATGAAATGTATATTCTTCAAGAGTATCATACACATTGAAATATAGAGTGTCATGAGAGGTGAAATGAAACATCTGCTCTCTCTTACAAGAAGAGAGAGCAAGTACAAACATGAAAATCAATGTTATTTTTATCATTTTTTATCAAAAGCATCTATAATATCATTAATACCATGAGAAAAATTCTTCGTCCTAACAGGAATACACAAACCGTTTGCTTCTTATGTAGCTCTTATGTTACTCCTATTTGAATTGGGATTTACATGGGATTTGCTTAGGCCTTGCAACGAAACTGCAATAGACATATCATAGGAAGAAAATCCCCACACCGCCAAGGATTCATGAGGAATCGGTGGAGGTGTATGGAGTTCAATACAGGCTATGCTATTTTAGTTCGTATTCAGAATACGTTGCCTCTTTAAATGAAGTCTTTTTTCTGTCTCTTCTTGTTAGTCCATGTCAGTATAGCCAAACAAGGGTACTTTTATTATTTTCTCCTTAGATGCAACAATGTATCTGTATTCTTGGAATCTGGCATATTTCCTTTTGACGGCCTTATAATCTTTAAGCTCGGTTATGGGTAATAATTGCGTCTTATCTATCAAATCTTGAGTTTTCAACCTATTTAAATCATATAGAACAACCATTCGTCCATCTCTATAGAACATACCAGAAAATGCTTCTTTATCATAAACAAAATCATTACTTATCCACATATAATCCCTTCCGTATAAAGTATCAAAGCGAAGATAGGCTATATGAGGATAGTATGAATTTAAATAATCATTAAGAATACGATTTATGGCTTTACTCTTTATCACATTACTACTATGTGCGGTATCTGATAATGCATAATCTGATTTGTTTGCGATTCTGTAATTGTTTGAGCCTAAAATTCTATAGCTTTCTGCATAAACATTTTTATCAGAATACATAAGTTCTGATTCGTTCCAATCATTGAATTTTTTAAGAGAATCATAACATTGATTCGATGAAGGTATATTTATCAGACTATCCATCAATGAGTTATTTGTTGACCATGCAACTATAATTTTGTCGTTTTTGTAAAAGCACACATCGACAAAATTACTGTCGTAATATGTTCCAGAACAATAAATGTCGAAAAAATGTTTATTATTAAACTTGTAAAAACTCAATGTATAAATACTATCTTCTGGATGTTTCTTTATGAATTCCGTTATTACAGAATCCAATTCAGGTTGGATATAATTATCATTGTGCAAGTTGTCGAAATGACAACTTGCAAATGTAATCAAAATAATAATCGACAAAATATTTCTCATCACTATAGAATTAAGTCTAACGGCTTTCTAATTCTTGTTTTCCCTATTGCAGGATTAAATGGATCATACTTTATTCTATTTTGAGATTTTATGTGATATATGTAGAATGGTGGATATTTATACCTCACTCTATTATTCTTTGGAAGGGATGTCCGAAGGACAGGGAAGGGGTAGCTGGGATGGGATTACCGAAAGTTGCTGAGTTATAATCTCGTAACCGCTCTCACGCCTTTCACGCCCTTGAGTTTCTTTATCAGAGCCTCAAGGCGGTGGGTATCGTCAATCTGAACCGTGAGGTTACCAGAGAAAAGTCCGTCATTCGAATTGATGGAAATACTTCTGAGAAGAAGTTTCTCCTCCTTTGAAATGATACTGGTGATATTAGTGACAATACCAAGGTCATCATTTCCTACGACACGGAGCGTCACGCTATATTGTGTTTGTCCCTTGCCACTCCATCGAGCCTTGACGATTCGATAGCCGAAACGCGACTTCAGGTCGTTGGCATTAGGGCAGTTCTGATGATGAATCTTGATACCTCCGTTCACCGTCACGAAACCGAAGATAGGGTCGCCGTAGATAGGTTGACAGCAACGGGCAAGCGTATAGTCGATACCTTTCATGCCCTGGTCGATGACAAGCGTGTCGTCGGTTGTCTGAGGCACATGCTTAGTATCGGGCATCAACTGGAACTCCTCCGCAGAACGCGCAGGAACAGCCGTTGCCTGCGGATTCTCCTCATGCTGCTTCATCTCCAGATAACGCTCAATCACGGTATTCATATCGAGAGTCTCATCCACGATATCCTTGTAGAAATCCGCCGTTTCCTTATAGCCCATCTTCTTGACAAGACGCATGAGGATGCTCTCGTCGATATCGATTTTCCTATTACGGAACTTACGCTCAATAAGCTCCTTGGCATAGACTCCCGTGCTCATCTGAGTCTCACGCAAAGCCTGACGCACCTTCGCCTTTCCTCGCGATGTCTTGACGATATTGAGCCATTCCTGCTTCGGATACTGCTTGGTGCTCGTCAGAATCTCCACGGTATCACCGCTTGAAAGCTGTTCACGCAGAGTCACGTTCCTACCGTTTATCTTCGCACCAACACAATGGCTTCCTATGTTGCTATGGATATGATAGGCGAAATCGAGAACCGTAGCGCCCTTAGGGAACTTGAGTATGTCACCTTTTGGAGAGAACACATACACCTCCTTGTCATAGAGATCCATGCGGAACTGATCCATAACCTGAAGGTCATCGCCAGCCTCAAGGGCAGCACGGATGCTTGCAAGCCACGACTCCATACCGTCCTCGCTGCTCTTCACGCCCTTGTAACGCCAGTGTGCTGCAAGTCCGTGCTCAGCTATCTCATCCATTCGCTCCGTGCGAATCTGTACCTCCACCCATTTCTTCTCAGGGCCGAGAACCGTGATATGAAGACTCTCGTAGCCGTTTGTCTTAGGCACGCTGAGCCAGTCGCGCAGACGCTTAGGGTTAGGCTGATACATATCCGTCACTATGCTGTAAACCTGCCAGCATTCCATCTTCTCGCGCTCAGGGGCAGAGTCAAGAATGATACGGATAGCGAAGAGGTCGTAAACGCCCTCGAAGGCACACTTCTGCTTCTTCATCTTCTGCCAGATGGAATGGATGCTCTTGGTGCGCCCTTTGATATGGAATTTGAGTCCTGCCTCCTCAAGTTTCTTCTGCACAGGACCTATGAAGTCCACGATATACTTGTCGCGTGAAGCCTTCGTCTCGTTCAGTTTCTCCTTGATATGATAGTAGGCATCATGCTCAAGATATTTCAGCGAAAGGTCCTCAAGCTCACTCTTCAGCTTATACAAGCCGAGCTTATGAGCAAGAGGGGCATAGAGATAGCTTGCCTCTTCAGCTACACGATGACGCGCCTCCTCGTTTATGGTGTCACGAAGCTCACGCATCATATTCACACGATCGGCAATCATGATGAGTATGACACGCATATCCTCTGCAAAAGAAACGATAAGATTACGGAAATTCTCAGTCTCAATCACAGGAGTCTTCTCATAGAGATGATATAGGCGCACCAATCCCTTGATGATAGTCGCAACGCCATCACCAAAGTCATTACGCACCTCCTCCATGGTGGTATAACCATTAATGACACTATTGTAGAGTATGATAGCGATAACGCCATCACGACGCAGACCAATCTCGTCAACAGCAATGAGAGCCGTCTGCAACGCCATTACAATAGGATTAAAGCCAAAGACATCAAACTTGATCTGCTTGTCATTTATAGCCTGACCAAGTATATTCTGTATCTTGGCTTCATCACCAGGGAGGAGAGAGTCACCGATCTTACTCTTTAATTCCGAACGTAGTATGCTGATTCTCTCCATAAAGACCTAATAAAAAAAAGGCCTCTCCCCCCGCCCTCCCCCGTAGGGAGGGAGCCGGAAGGCGAAAGGCAGATAATTGAATTTCACGAAACAAACCCTTTGGTCGAATCGGCTCCCTCTCTACGGGAGAGGGCGGGGGGAGAGGCCACTGTTTTTACTTCTTCTCCTCTTCCAGCATATTCCCCTCGATCGTCAAACGAACCATCTCTGTCTTTGCATTACTGCGGATAGTGATAGTCTTTCTGAAGTGACCAGGGAACTTGCCTGTGCCGTTGTATGTCACGTTGATTGTACCGCTTTCTCCTGGCTGAACAGGAGTCTTTGTGTATGTCGGAACAGTACATCCACAACTTGCAACAGCCTGATTGATTACAAGAGGCTTGTCACCAGTATTGGTGAATGTAAAAGTACACTTCACGATAGGATCCTCTTCTGAGAACTTACCGAAGTCGTGTGCGGTCTTATCAAACTTGATCTGTGCCTGAGCCATCATAGCCATGCTAATCATGAGCATGCATACGATTGAAAATATTTTCTTCATAACCCTTCTTTTTTAACTTTAGTTTCCTGATATGTTAATAGCGTTATTGTTTAAATGATATCATCAATTTCAAACAACTCGGAGGCTGACTTCCTTTTCAGTATCTCCAATTGGAAATCCTTGCCTGCCACGATGCCGTATGAACGCAACACCTGCTCAACTGTCTTCTGCGCAAGCACCGGATGATTGTTCTCTTCAGAAAGATGACATAGCCAAACCTTCTTCAGCTTCTCCGTAGCATTGTTGGCAAGAGCCTCTCCGCAATCCTTGTTCGACAGATGTCCGCGGTCACTGGCAATCCTATCCTTCAGATACTGAGGATAATTGCCGACTCGCAGCATTTCCTCATCATAGTTGGCCTCAAGCACGAGATAGTCCGACATCGAGATGTATTTCTTCATTTCATCCGTCACATGCCCGACATCAGTCATTAGGCAGAAAACGATGCCGCCCGTCTCTATGCAGTAGCCCACATTATCCGAGCTGTCATGAGGAACGGTAAAGGGAGTTATATACAAATCCCCGACCTTTATCCTGACATTCTTCTCTATAACCTTTGTGTTTGCAGAAGGAATCTTCTTGTGCACACAATAGTTACGCATTATGCCGTTGTGAACCTCCTTGGTTGCATAAACAGGCATATTATAGTCAGTACTCAGCACACCAACTGCCTTGATATGGTCTGCGTGGTCGTGCGTTACAAGGATGCTTTTTATCTCATCCAGTTTTATATTGTAGTCATGCAGGTACTTCTTCAGTGTTCTCATCCCGATACCTGCATCTATCAATAGTCCTTCAGATCCGGCCGAGAAATAGTAGCAGTTTCCGCTACTTCCGCTGCCGAATGATATAAATTTCAGCATTTTGATTAATATTTTATGCAAAAGTAACGAAAAAGTATTGATTTTCCAAATTTTTTTTACTACCTTTGTCAATATTTTAAAATTTATTATATGAAAATACCATTTTCACCTTTCATATTGCTCTTTATTTGCATCTTTTCCAGCTGTTCTTCAGAAAACAAGGAGAACAAGGACGAGATGGAAATCCTTTCCGTTACCGATAGTTTTGCAACAAAATACTATACTTGGAGATTCAAGGATGCTGCCCGATTCTCCGATGAGGAATGTACCAAATTCCTCCGTTTCCTAAGCAGCAACGTCAATCAAAAAGACATCGACGTTCTTACCAAGAGCGCAGAGACTCCTGGTTTTTCCGTCGATAATATCAACATTAAGGAGACTGACCTTGCCGATGTTACCCTCAAGCTTACCAATATCTATCAAATGGATTCAATTGGCAAAGAACCGGAACTGACTACCAAGACCACCCATAAGCTCATCCTGAAGAAGAACAACGGCAAATGGCAGGTTAGCAAGGTCATAAGCAAGAACCTTTGAAATTCGCCTTGCCTCCGCTATGAAATGTTAGGAGGCAGAACGGATTTACAACGGAATCATAACGGTATTACAACGGACTTACCAAGAAAGCACTAACGCTCTTTATGCACAATTACTCTTGCGAGTACCATGAGAAGCTCCGAAACATCAATAGGCTTTGCTATATGCCCATTCATGCCCATGTTGATGGCCTTGCTCCTGTCTTCCTCAAAGGCATTGGCAGTCATGGCAATAATCGGAATGTTGGCTTTCTCCTTATCGGCAAGTCCACGGATAGCCTTTGTAGCCTGATAGCCGTCCATATTAGGCATCTGAATATCCATAAGTACAAGGTCATAATAACCGGTTTCGGAAGACACAATCTTTTCATAGCAGATAGCGCCATCCTCAGCCCTCTCTATCATGAAACCTACCGACGTGAGGATTTCCTCTGCAATCTCGGCATTAAGGTCATTATCTTCCGCAAGGAGAATCCTCTTTCCCTCAAATACCGCTCCATCAGCCTCAACATCCTCAGGCTCAACATTTTCAGGCTCATCTGCAATACGATGAGGCAAGACGACAACAAAAGTAGTTCCCACACCTTTCTCGCTGGAAACGCGGATTGTTCCGCCCATCAATTCCACAAGTCGCTTCACGATAGGCATACCGAGTCCTGTGCCCTCAATCTTATTTGCCGTGGACGTATTCTCGCGTGAGAACTCCTCGAAGATATGTGCAAGATACTCCGCAGACATTCCTACGCCCGTATCAGACACAGAAGTCTCAAAGATTCCATATCCCTCACGGTTGGATGGCAACTCACGAAGACGCACATGCACCTTACCACCGGGTTTCGTATATTTATAGGCATTCGACAGCAGGTTCATGAATATCTCTCGTATTTTTGTCGGGTCGCAATACACATTATGATGAACAACGAGATCTTCATGGGTGAACTCGATGTTCTTCTCAGCCATCATCTCGGAGAACACGCTGAAAATTGATATGCCGAAGTTCTTCGTATTCATGGCAACCTCCTCTACGACGACTGTACCCTTCTCTATTCGTGCCATCTCAAGGACATTGTTTATAATTGACAACAACACCTTGCTTGCTTCCTTGATTTTACGAAGATAGTCGGCACGACGCTCCGGTTCGTCGATGTGTTTCTCAAGCAGGTCACGGAATCCCATAATGGCATTCATAGGCGTACGGATATCGTGCGACATATTGAAGAGAAACGATGTCTTGGCACTACTTGCAGCCTCTGCCTGTGTCTTTGCCCATTCCAGTTCGGTATTGAGCAGGGCTATCTCCTCAAGGTGATCCTTCTGGTCCTCGTATGCCTCTGAAAGCTGTGCCTGATGTGTCTTGAGCTCCCTGTTGAGAAGTTTCGTCTTCCTCATTGACGACAGACTCTTGGCAAAGAGAACGCTTATGATAGCTATGATTACAGCAAAGAACAAGACGATATAGCCAATATTTTCCCTGATGAAATCACTAATGGTAATCTGCGAATCCGTCTGGGTATGCTTGGTCAATGATGAATGGATCTCTGCCGACGACATCATATTGATGAGACGACCGAGGATGGAATAGAGACAGAAATTATCAGGCAGCACAGCAAACATGTGGTTCATTGTTATGCCTGTTGAAATGGTCACAAGATCATGCTTCTCGAATTGCCTATGCATTACACCATATCGGTAGTTGCTGACGAGCATACAATCGGCCCTGCCGTCTGCCACTGCCAGAATACATTCATCAGGGGAATTGAAAGACACAGGTTCCCAATCTGGATATTGTTCCCTGACAATAGCTGCATGGCTCATATTCTTGCCATTAACAGCTATACGCTTAGGTTCCGACATATCAAAATCCTCTACATCAGACTTCTTTACCACAAGCAGTTCTTCAATCTCCATAACCGGATCCGTAAGAAGGATTCCCATTTCCTCTGCATCATAAAGGTCTAAGCTTACTGGGAATATGCAGTCTATCTCCCTGTTTTTCAAGGCTTTTATCAATGCGTCGGTATTAGGATAAGGTGTTGTCTCGAAACGCACGTCGGCATTTCTCACCACATTGGAACTTACGGCAATGAAATCCTTGAGAAGTCCGTCAACCTCACCTGTGTTCTTGTTAGTTCCACAGAAAGGAAGATACCCGTCACGATATCCCACACGTATCGCTCCATGATGCCTGACCCATTCCGTTTCCCTTCCTGACAGGCTGCGGAAACTGCCAGAGTTAACCATATACTTCTCATAGAGCAGACGGTTATAATACATATTATTGTGGAGTATCTGCTTCATGGCATTGTCGAGGTCTGCCTTCAGATCCTGACGGTTCTTGTTAACCACGAAATAGAAATCCGATGCACCTATAACGGATACCGGGATGCAGTTGTTGAGGTTATGGTCAATAGCCGATACGCTCACCACGGCATCAAGCTCGCCATTCAACATATATTCGGCAAAGTCCCTTTCCTGACCGTCAATCTCAATAAGCTTGGCTTTAATGCCGTTATCCTTTGCCCATCGCTCATAGATAGACTGCTGAATACTGCCGGCATTAACACCGATTTTCTTGCCGTTGAGAGTAGTGATATTCTCCGGATTTATCGCCGTATTGGCATTGTCTATAAGGATATAGTATTCCTCACAGCCCATAGGTTGGGTTGAGAAGAGCATGTTTTTTGCACGTTCGGGAGTATAAGAGACATCTGAGAGAAGATCAATCTCCCCCTTCTGTAGCTTTTCCAGCAGGGTAGCCCAGTTGCCCTCCACATATTCATATTTCCATCCTGTATATGCCGCTATCTTTTGCTGGTATTCGTAAGCATAGCCTGAACGATGTCCGAAGCGGTCTGTACTATTGTAGGCGGATTCATACCATCCTACACGTACTACTTTCTTTGACTTTGCCGCAACATCAATAGCTAAGGACAGGAGAATAAGTGTATATGCAATCCACTTCATAGTAGTTTCACAGTATATAGTGGCCTATCCACCGCCCCTCACCCGTAGAGAGGAAATCGGAGAGCGAAAACGATTTTCATTCAGTTTTTACCTTATAAAGGGGATCAAATGCTGAAACCTCATTCGCTATAGGCGTGTTTATTTTATTGTTTAGTATCTGTCAATTCCCCGCAAGGAGGACTGTGATTGCAAAAGTAACGATTTTTCCTGAGACTGCAAAACATTCTTATATCTTTTCGCAAAAAAAGTTAAGTATAATAGTGAAGAAAAAATTTTTTTGTAATTTTTTCATAAAAAATCCCGAAAAGTTTTGTTATTTCAAGGGAATTATGTACTTTTGCATCCAACCTCGGTTTTTCGGGACCGTGGGATTTTTATTAGCCTATAATTAAACATTAACGACTTATAACAAAAAATTCAACAAAAAAAAGTATGATTAATCAACCAGTAGTAAAGCTTGGTATCGTAGGCGTTAGCCGCGACTGTTTCCCAGCTTCCCTTACAAAGGCTCGTCTCGCTGCCCTCATGGCAGAGGTTAAGAAGGCAGCTCTTCCAGAAGTATATGATTGTCCAGTAGTTATCGAGAACGACGTTGACACTTACAAGGCTCTTGACTGGGCTAAGGCAAATGGCATCAACGCTGTATGTATGTTCCTCGGCAACTTCGGTCCAGAGGGTCCTACAACTCTCTTCGTTCAGAAGTTCGATGGTCCTGCAATGGTTATCGCAGCTAAGGAGGAAGGCAAGGCTAACCTCGCTTCTGACCGTGGTGACGCTCTCTGTGGCGTCCTCAACTTCTCTTACAACGTAGGTCTCCGTCGCCTCAAGGTATATATCCCTGAGTATCCAAACGTAACTCCAGAGGAGGGCGTTAAGGAACTCGCTGATTTCCGTAACATCGCTCGCGTAGTAATCGGTGTTAAGAACCTCAAGGTTATCGGCTTCGGTCCACGTCCTTGGGACTTCCTCGCTTGTAACGCTCCTATCCAGCCAATGTACGATCTCGGCATCGAGGTTCAGGAGAACTCTGAGCTCGACCTCTATAAGGCATTCAACGAGATCACAAGCAAGGCAGGTAAGCAGGCAGAGATTGAGGCTGTTGCTAAGGATATGGAAGCAGAGCTTGGCAAGGGCAACAAGTATCCTGAGATCATCAACAAGATGGCACAGCTTGAGGTTACCCTCCTTGATTGGTACGACAACAACAAGGGTGGCTCAAAGTTCGCTGTATTCGCTAACAAGTGCTGGCCAGCATGGCAGCCAATCTTCGAGTTCGAGCCTTGCTACGTTAACTCACGCCTCACAGGCCGTGGTATTCCTGTAGCATGTGAGGTTGACCTCTACGGTGCTCTCTCTGAGTTCATGGCTGAGTGCGCAACAGAGAAGCCAGCTACTCTCCTCGATATCAACAACTCAGTTCCTGCTGACGTTATCCCTGCTGGTGCAAACCTCGCAGGTGCTGACCTCAAGGACCTCTACATGGGCTTCCACTGTGGTAACACATGTTCTTCTTGCATGAAGAGCTGCGAAATCAAGTATCAGCTCATCCAGGCTCGTCTCATGAGTCCAGATATCACAAAGGGTACTCTCGAGGGACAGATTGCTCCAGGCAAGTCAACAATGTTCCGTATCCAGTCTAACTCTGACTCTAAGCTCGTTTCTTACATCGCTCAGGGTGAGTTCCTTGACGTTGATCCATGCTCATTCGGTGGTATCGGTATCCACGCTATCCCAGGATTCGCACGCTTCTATCGTCACGTACTCGTTGGCAAGCGCTTCCCACACCACGGTGCTTACGCATTCGATCATTGTGGAAAGGTTCTCTTCGAGGCTCTCCGTCTGCTCGGCGTTGAGGATATCAACACTCCTCTCCCAGCAGGTCAGCTCTATCCAGGCGAGAACCCATTCGCTATCTAAGACAAAAAGGCGAAAGGCTAAAGACTTTAGCCCTCAACCTTTAGACATAAAATTTCACCGCGGCATCATGTCGCGGTGATTTTTTGTATCTACAACTAACATGAACGAAAAACACTTTGCGTCTTTGCGTCTTCGCGTTTAAATTTAACGTCAATTCGATGAAAAAAGGAAGCGGATTTATCTGATTTATCTGAAATAAATTGCGAAAATATTACTGCGCCAGCTATCAGAAAAATCAGATAAATCCGTTTCCTTTTTTTCGGACAGCAATATTTTTCACTTGCTTTAGCTTGGTGAGCTTCAGCGAAGAAATTAGCAGCAAATATTCAGTAAATTAAAAGAACAAAATGCTTCTTTATGTCTTCCCTTATAGGTCTGGCTTGCAGCCATCCCTGGTAGTCATGTGCGCTTGTTTCCTCGTGAGCCTTTAGGGCTTCCAGTAAACAATCCCACAAGCCTACCGGAAGACATCAAGAAGACAAAATATAATACAAAATAGCTCCCTGCGGTCGTAAAAAATCCATGCGGAGTAAAGGAAGTCTCCAACAAATTACACGGATAAATACATGCGGGATGGGTAGGTAACGCGCCAGCCATTTTTTACGACCAATAGGGAGCTATTTTGTCCCCGTATTTTGTCTTTCCGTAGTGGCTCCCGCTGGGTGAGGACTCATTTTCTTGGGAAGCCCCAAGAAAGGCTTACCAGAGAAAAGGAGAACTCGCATCAGCAGGGATTTGCAACAGGCAAAGCCCATAAGAGGGAGACACAAGGAAAGTATTTTGATCTATTTCAACTCACGTTAATTTACTGATTCTAATTTACTGGTTTAATTTGCTTCAACTTGCTTTAGCTTGATGAGCTTTGCGAATAAAAATATCCCTTTAATCTGTGCAATCTGTGTTCGTATTTTTATCGGACACAAATAATCTTCGATATATTCATGAATTGCAATGCAGAGATTGCAATTTCATGTTCAGAAAAAAAGTTTTTAAAAAACTCGTCACTCGTCACCCGTAACGCTGTAAGTTGTTGTGGCATTGAGACTTACAGCGCTAATTCACCTCATACCACTCGTCACCCCACTCGTCACCAAAATCCATGTAACTCATTGATTATATGAATATTATATACGCTATATACCCTTCCACCACTCGTCACCCATTTTTAGGATGACGAGTGAATTGACTCTGTAAGTTATTCTATATCAAGGCAATACATCAAGTAAGGGTGACGAATGGGTGACGAGTGCAACGAAATGAATCACCCGTGTAATTGCTTGATGCACATATTATTACAACGCTATGGGTGACGAGTTGACGAGTAGTGTAAAAATTCTTTTTTTCTTAATGTAAAAGTGAGCAATAAGGCTCAATGGCAGTTATGCCTCCGTTGATCCTCCGTTCTACCTTCGCTTCAAGTCCGTTTCAGGTCCGTTTCAAGTCCGTTTCAAGTCATTCGCAAGAATGGGACTTACATGGGAGTTACATAGGAGTTACTTGGGAACTGCGAGGTTATTGAACTTTTTCATATCCTCATTTATGAGGAAAAAGACATTATTCTAAAGGAATTTTACATAAATGTGGCGATTTTTTTGTAACTTTGCACTCGCAAATTAAAAACGGGTACCGCTCTATGAGCGACATACCCTATTTGCTTCGTGCGAGGTGTTTCACACGTTGCACTCGCAAATCAGAGACGTGCGCCAGCCTTTAAGGCTGACATGCATTATTTGCTTCGTGCACGCTCGTGCACTCGCAAATCAGAGACGTGCACTTTCGTGCACCCGAAATTCAGGAACTATGTCACAATTATTGTTAGCATCGCTGCTTTGCGCAGCGTTGAATATTCAGGAGAACGCCACCACAGATACACTCAAACAAGTTGACTTGAAGGAACTGGAAGTTGTTTCATCCTTCAAGGAAAACGGTTTGCTCAGACAACAGCCTTCATCCGTATCGCTCATAAGCCAGAAGACGATGGAGGCTAACCATATCACATCGCTAAAGGGAGTTAGCGGACTGGTCCCTAATCTGTTCATACCAGATTATGGAAGTCGCCTGACGAGTGCTGTGTATATCAGAGGCATAGGCAGCAGGATCAACACACCTGCCATCGGACTTTATGTGGATGATATCCCATACGTGGACAAATCGGCTTTCGATTTCGGTTTCTATGAAATAGAGCGCATGGATGTGCTTCGCGGTCCTCAAGGCACTCTGTACGGAAGAAACACGATGGGCGGTTTGGTGCGTATCTACACAAGGAATCCGAGGAACTACGAAGGTACAGACATTCACTTGGGAGCCAATAGCGGTAACAGTCGCCTCTCAGCCTCAATAACCCATTACCACAAAGTATGCAGCGATTTCGCATTCTCTGCAGGTGGCTATTTCGAAAAGGCAAGCGGTTTCTTCCGCAATGATTTCACAGGAAAGAAGGTTGACGGATTGGCATCAGGCGGTGGAAGGATGAGAGGTCTCTACACACCTACAGAGCGCCTCACCTTTGATATAAACATTAATTACGACTACTCTGACGAAGGAGCATATCCTTATTTCTATACAGGTTCTACTACTGCCGAGGAGAACTATGGCAGTAATATAGGGAAGATAACCAACAATCGTGAAAGCAGCTATCGTCGCGAACTTCTGAATGCGGGTGTGAATATTTGCTACAAAACCGACAAATGGCAGTTGAATGCCATTACAGGCTATCAGAACATCAACGACCGTATGTTCATGGATCAGGATTTCCTTCCTGATGACATCTACACTCTGGAGCAGAAGCAGCGTATCAATACCCTGACAGAGGAGATAACGATAAAAAACCTTGGCGAAAGCAAGTGGAAGAGGGTTACAGGCATTAATCTGATGCGCCAATGGTTGCATACAGAGGCACCAGTAACATTCTACGAAGACGGATTGAGATGGTTGGAAGGAAATATCAATACCGTTCTGCCTGACATGGATAGGATTGCCATGCTGAAGATGATGGGATTCACGGGTATGTCGCTTAATTTCCGCGGTGACAGACTCTCAATAAACGGCACTTACGAAACGCCAATCACAGGTATAGCATTGTTCCATCAGTCTTCAATAGAACTTTGCAACAACCTCACGGCTTCTCTCGGAGTACGTTTCGACTACGAACACCAGAGCATGGAATATGCATCTCCAGCAGATGTGCTTTACGGTTTTGCGATGCCAAACGGCAACAACGAAAAAATGGCGGTTGATCTTCAGAATCTGGAATCGCACATAGGCTATTACGGAAGTCTCAAAAACGACAATTTCAGAGTTCTTCCGAAAATATCCTTGAAGTATGACTTCAACGCCAGTTCCAATATCTACACATCAGTTGGTATGGGACAGCGTTCAGGCGGCTACAACATTCAGATGTTCAGCGACTTATTGCAAGGAGCTATGCGCGTGGACATGATGAGCGGAGTAAAGGAAGGCGTAGGCAATTACCTTGACTATCTCGCAGCCACGAATCCTAATATGCCAAAGGAAATTCCAGATCCGGATGCCCCTGGACAGATGGTTGCATTACCTCAGTTTGTGCGTAGGGTAATGGCACAGAATATGCCTCAGTTTGAGGTGCCAACAACTTGTCAGGTTGTCTATAAACCAGAATATTCATGGAACTTTGAGCTCGGCACCCATCTCACACTTGCCGACAAGCGCGTGATACTCGATGCTGCCGTTTTCTATAATCGCATACACAACCAGCAGATAGCACGTTTCGCTCCTTCCGGTCTTGGAAGAATGATGGTCAATGCCGGTAAGAGTCAGAGTTGCGGAGGCGAGATGAGCATGACTTGGAGGCCTACCAACCAGCTTACCCTTACAGGCAACTACGGCTTTACCCATTCAGAGTTCCTGAAGTATGATGACGGCAGCGGAAACGACTATTCCGGCAACTATGTGCCATACGCTCCAATGCATACTGTCAACGCAGATGCAGCCTATATGTGGAATATCAAGAATGATATGAGTATAACACTCGGCATCGGTTGCAATGGAGCAGGCAGAATATACTGGACAGAAGATAATACTGCAAGTCAGGCATTCTACAGCCAGCTGAATGCCCGAGCAACATTCCGCTCAAAGAATCTCGGGATAACACTCTGGGGCAAGAACCTCACAGACACGAAATATAACACGTTCTATTTCGTGAGTGCAAGTAGAGGCTACGAGCAGCACGGCAAGCCTCTTCACGTTGGAGTGGATATCAATATCAGTTTCTAAAAAGCCGGAGAATCAAGAGATTCCAGTTTTTCTGGAAAAACAAGAAAAGTAACAATAACTTAAAATAAAAACAAAAGGAAAAATGAAAAAAACATTTACTCTTTTCACAATTCTCTTCGCATGCCTCACAGCAATGGCACAGCATGGAGAAATGAAGTTTGCCGGTCCTTCTAAATTTGGCGTAGAAGAAATGAACGCATGGCAGGAAAACGAGAAAGACGTTATCATCTTCAAGATGAACAGCACCTCTGAGGCTGACATCACATTACCTGCGCTCACCTACAACAAAATGAATGTGACAATCCCAAGTTTCACTATTCACAACCTCAAGTTCGACTATGACATGGCTACACGCAATGCCTCATTCCCAGAGCAAGAATACGAGGAGACATTCAAGGTCGGCGACGAGGAGAAGACTGTCAAAGGCTCTTCATTCAATGCAGAATATAATGCAACCGAAAAGAGTTTCAAGATTACCACCAAGCTCTCTTATGGCAAGATGCCTGTTGTAGTAACATATATCATTGATGCTGTATATGTCAAGGAGGGAACAACAGGTATCAATTCCGTAGCAGCAAGCAACGCACAGCCTATCATATACGACCTTTCCGGCCGTAAGGTTGCAGAGCCAAAAGCTAATGGAATATATATCGTAAACGGTAAGAAAATGATGAAATAAATACCACATCTTTACCAGAAAAACACACGATTAATCGCCTTAGGATGCGCTATACTGACTATACGCTCCAAAGGCGATTAATTGTTTGTTTCCTAAGTATATTCTGTCATTTATAAAGCCCTCTACAATAAAAACGTTAATGGGTACGTTATATATTTAATATATAAAAATACAAACGAAACTGAAAATGCGATATAAACTATACGCCCCAAAGGCGATTGATTGTGTAATAAATCTTCCGGCTTCCAAAAGCATAAGCAACCGTGCCCTCGTTATCAATGCTCTTTCGGGCAGTAAGGAGGTACCTGAAAACCTCAGCGACTGTGACGATACCGATGTTATGGTAACTGCCTTGCGCGATATGCCATACGAAATAAACATAAAGGCGGCAGGTACAGCCATGCGCTTCACCTCTGCCCTACTATCCGTTTCCGAGGGCGAGGAACACATTATAACAGGTACAGACCGTATGAAGCATCGTCCTATCGAGGTGCTCGTAAACGCTTTGCGCAACCTCGGTGCAGATATTGAATATGTAGGCGAGGAAGGCTTTCCTCCATTGAAAATACGCGGAAAACAGTTGGCTGGCGGTTTGCTTGAGATTCCAGGTAATGTGTCTTCACAGTATATCTCAGCCTTGCTGATGATAGGTCCAAGACTCACAAACGGTCTTACGCTGCATCTTACAGGCGATATCATCTCACGCCCTTACATCGAAATGACCATCTGCACTATGCAGGAGTTCGGTGCCGACGTGGAATGGACCGACGCCTCCACCATCCGTGTGAAGGCTGGTGGATATAAGGAACGTCCTTTCTTCATCGAGAATGACTGGAGCGCATCAAGCTATTGGTATGAAATGGCGGCTCTGATGAATAAGGCTAACGAAAATGCAAATATTACGCTTACAGGCCTCATGGACGGTTCCCGACAAGGTGATTCTGCCATCAGATATATGTTCAGCGTACTTGGCGTGAAGACCGCTTTCAAGACGAGAAAGAAACTCGTACCAACAAACGTGGCTCTAAAGGCTCAGAAATGTATGATGCCACGCTTCGACTTCGATTTCATAAATCAGCCAGACCTTGCACAGACTCTCGTGGTATGCACAGCATTGATGGGAATCCCATTCCGATTCTCAGGACTCCAGACCCTCCGCATCAAGGAGACCGACCGCATAGCGGCTCTCAAGAAGGAGATGAAGAAACTCGGTTATGTACTCGATGATTCTGAAGAGGGTGTTCTTTCATGGGACGGCACACGTTGCGAGCCAGACAAAGAACCAGCCATCGACACCTACGAGGATCACCGCATGGCAATGGCATTCGCCCCGGCAGCTATTCTATTCCCAGGTCTCATAATCAACAATCCCGAGGTCGTGAGCAAGAGCTATCCAAAGTTCTGGGAGAATTTGAGGGAAGCTGGATTTGAAATCAGATAAATGAAGCGTTCCTGCCACATACTACCATTACTCATCGCAATAGGAGTAGCAATAGCGATCACGTCGTGTTCCAACAAGAAGAACACGGCGCAGACTCGTTGGTGGCAGGCATTCACGGCAAAATACAACACATACTATAACGGCACACTGGCATATATTGATGCCTCTCTGGAGAAAGAGAACGGCAACAGGGACAATTACACAGAACTGCTGCCTCTATATACCGTGGGCAATAAGGCAAGTCGCGAACTTGGCAAGAGCAACTACGAAACCGCTATTGAGAAATGCCAGAAGACCATCAAGCTCCATAGTATCACGGCACGTCCGGAATGGAAGAAGTCACGCAAAAAGACCGCAAGGGACATTGAATGGCTAAACCGTAAGGAATACAACCCTTTCCTATGGCGAGCATGGATGCTCATGGGACGCTCGCAGTTCTACAAAGGCGACTTCGACGAAGCAGCCTCAACTTTCACCTATATGTGCCGCCTCTACAAGACACAGCCCGCCATCTACGGAAAGGCTCGCGCATGGCTGGCAAAGTGCTATATCGAGCAGGACTGGATATACGATGCCGAGGACGTAATCCGCAATATGCAGCGCGATTCCATTGACTGGCGTGCGCAGAAGGAATGGGACTATACCTACGCCGACTACTACCTCCACATCGGCGATATGGAGAATGCGGCGAAATACCTGCGCAAGGTGGTAAAACATGAAATGCGCTCAAAGCAGCGTGCGCGTGAATACTACCTTCTCGGACAAGTAGAGGCTGCACTCGGACATAAGGACGAGGCTTACAAGGCATTCAAGAAAGTGATAAGGCAGAATCCGCCTTACGAGGTGGAGTTCAATGCCCGAATAGCTATGACCGAGGTCCTTGCTGACGGCAGTCAAGCACGAAAGATGATTAGTCGCCTGAAACGCATGGCATCCGACGAGAACAACAAGGATTATCTCGATCAGGTATATTATGCCATCGGTAATATCTATCTCACCCTGAAAGATACCACACAGGCAATATACGCATACGAGGCAGGAAACAAGAAGGCTACACGCTCCGGCATTGAGAAGGGTGTGCTGCTTCTGCATCTCGGCGACCTGTACTGGGCAAAAGAGAAATACGGTGATGCCGGACGTTGCTATGGCGAGGCTATCGGACTCCTCGACAAGGACCGCAACGACTACGAGCAACTTTCTGAGCGCAGTAAGATTCTCGACGAACTCACACCATATACCAATGCCGTAGAACTTCAGGACTCTCTCCAGCTTCTTGCCAAGATGAGTGAGAAAGACCGTAACGCCGCTATCGACCGCGTGATAACCGCCTTGAAGAAGAAAGAGAAGGAGGAACGCGACCGAGAGGCTGAGGAGAATGTGGCTGCCGTACAGGAAAAATACGATACCGGACAGAGGCAAAACAACAACTTCACGCAGCAGAACAACCGTGCTGGAGGCAGAAGAGAGGCTAGTTGGTATTTCTACAACCCTACAACCGTACAGCAGGGTAAGCAAGCCTTCGCCCGCACATGGGGTAAGCGCGACAATGTGGATAACTGGCAGCGCGCAAACAAATCCAACGTAGGTGACTTCGCAAGCGAGGATGCTCAGGAACAAGAATACACCGAGGAGCAACGCGACTCCATAGCTGCCGTTGAAGAAAAGGCAGAGAAGGAGAAGGCTCGTCTTGACACTGCAGCCAACGACCCTCACAAACGCGAGTATTACCTTGCACAGATACCATTCACAAAGGAACAGCTTGAGGAGAGCAATGCCCAGATAGAGGACGGTCTGTTCCATTCCGGCATCATCTTCAAGGACAAGCTCGACAACCTAAACCTATCCGAGAAATCGTTCATGCGCCTGCTCCGTGACTTCCCAGAAACACAGACAAAGGACGAGGTGTATTATCACATGTTCCTCCTCTACTCTCGCAAGGGCGATAATCTCAAGGCACATACATATCTCAACAAGATGAAGAATGAGTGTGCTGACTCCAAGTGGACTACAATTCTCACCGACCCTTATTTCGAGGACAATGCGAAATATGGCACTCATCTCGAGGACTCTCTCTATGCAGCCACATACGAGGCCTTCAAGAACGACCGCTTCGAGGAGGTAAGGAAGAATACAAGCGTATCCGACAAGCGATTCCCTCTTGGCGACAACAGGGATAAATTCCTGTTTATCTCAGGTCTTAGCCAACTTAACGAAGGCGATGCCGACGGATGTCTTGCCCGACTTGACACCCTCGTAAAGGCATATCCACAGAGCAAGGTCAGCGAACTTGCAGGTATGATTATCAACGGAGTACGCCAAGGTCGTACCCTTGTGGGAGGCAATTTCAGCATGGAGGATGTATGGAACCGCCGAACAGCTGTGATGTCGGACAAGGACACTACGAATGCCAAGGGATTCTCCGACGAGAGGAATACGGAGTTCACCTTCATGTTCGTGTATAATCCCGATTCCATAAGCGAGAACAAACTGCTGTTCCAGTTGGCAAGGTTCAACTTCACGAACTTCGTGGTGCGCAACTTCAACATAGAGATTGCCGATGCCGCAGGACTTCACCACATGATGGTGACAGGCTTCCGTTCATTCGACGAGGCCCGTCAGTATGCCCGCGTATTGTATAAGAACGACGGTATGATGAATGCGGCAAAGGGTAGCCGCTCTGTTGTGATAAGCAACGAGAACCTGCCAATGCTCGGCACTCAGTATAGCTACAACGACTACGATGCCTTCTATACAGAGCACTTCCAACCTCTCAAGGCCGACAATCCTTATATGCTCTATGAGCCTGACTACGACGAGAAGGAGATTGAGAAGGACTTGAACAGAAGGAACGTGAACGTAACCCCTGCCCTGCCATCCGAGACCGTCGCACCTAATGGCGCAGCACCGGTTTCAGGCTCAGAGAATGCAGATGACGAGGACGACACCAACACCTCATTCGGATTGGATATGCCACAGAATGATATTCTCATCCCACAGGCAGAAGATTCTATCGCTGTTCCTACAGAAGAGACACCAGTTCAGGCTCAACCTGAGACCGACATTGCCGTTCCTAACGAGGAAGTTCCTGCTCAGCCTCAGCAAGAAGAGGAAGTAATCTCTGTTCCTACGGAAGAAGAGACACCTGCCCAGACTCAGCAAGAGGAGGAAGTAATCTCTGTTCCTACGGAAGAAGAGACACCTGCCCAGACTCAGCAAGAGGAGGAAGTAATCTCTGTTCCTACGGAAGAAGAGAATACTGCGCAACCTCAGACGGAAGACAGCTTCATCCTTGAAGATAACACCTCCGAGAACAACAATAACACTCAGACCGAGGATATCATTCTCCTTGAAGAAGACAAGAATACAGATGAACCTCAGCAAGAAGAGAATATCATTCTTGATGACAGCACCAAGGAAGACTCAAAGCTTCTTGAGGATGAGTACTATGAGTTGGATGGGTTCTAAGGTGGCCTCTCCCCCCGCCCTCCCCCGTAGGGAGGGAGCCGAAAGGCAATGAGTATAGGCGAAAGGCATGTTAATTATTAATTGTCAATTGTTAATTAAAAAATGACCAACGGACATTTACTTTGGGTTGACGACGAGATCGAGCATCTCCGTGCCCACATCATCTTCCTTGAGAAGAAAGGCTACGACGTAGTGACGGTGAGCAATGGTCTCGATGCCATTGAGCAATGCCAGCAACAGACCTTCGATCTCGTCTTCCTCGACGAGATGATGCCGGGTATGTCCGGACTCGAAACACTCCAGCGCATCAAGGACATACAGCCACAGACTCCCGTCGTGATGGTGACAAAGAGCGAGGAGGAGGACATCATGGACCAGGCTATCGGCAAGAAGATTGCCGACTACCTCATCAAGCCCGTCAATCCCATGCAGATTCTGCTCTCTATAAAGAAGAACATACACAGCCGTGAGATTGTCACCGAGGTGACACAGACAGGCTATCAGCAGAACTTCCAGAATATATCAATGAAGATATCCGATTGCCGAAATATCGACGATTGGAAAGAGGTGTATAAGCTCCTCGTGCGATGGGAACTGGAGCTCTCCGCCACACACTCATCTATGACCGAGATGCTGAAGATGCAGAAGGAAGAGGCAAACCTCGGCTTCGCCAAGTTCATAAAGAACAACTATATGGACTGGGTTGCACCAGCCCCACCCCAACACCCATCACTCAACACCCAACGCCCAGTAATGTCCCCCGACATCTTCAAGACAAAGATATTCCCGCTTCTCGACAAGGGCGAAAAGGTGTTCCTTATCGTAATCGATAACTTCCGCTTCGATCAGTGGCGCGTGCTTGCCGAGGAGATAGGCGATATGTTCGACATAGAGGAAGACCTCTACACCAGCATCCTGCCAACTGCCACGCAGTATGCCCGCAACGCCATCTTCAGCGGTCTCATGCCACAGCAGATAGCAAGGATGTTCCCCGAGCTATGGGTTGACGAGGACGAGGACGAGGGAAAGAACCTCAACGAAGCACCGCTTATCAAGACTCAAATAGAACGCTATCGCCGTCACGACACATTCTCATATCATAAGATAAACGACTCCAACGGTGGTGACAAACTCATGCAGCAGTTCAAGTCACTTCAGCAGAACGACCTCAACGTGGTAGTTATCAATTTCATCGATATGTTATCCCACGCACGCACGGAGTCGAAGATGGTGCGCGAACTTGCAAACAACGAGAGCGCATACCGCAGCATTTCCCTGAGCTGGTTCAAACATTCCGTGCTCTCCGAACTCTTCACCGCACTCGCCCAGACCGACTACCGCGTCATCCTAACCACAGACCACGGCAGCATACGTGCCGACCGTCCGGTGAAGATTGTAGGCGACCGCAACACCAACACCAACCTGCGCTACAAGCTCGGCAAGAACCTGTCATACAACAGCAAGGATCTCTTTGTCATCAAGGAGCCGCAGAAGGCACAGCTCCCTGCACCTAACCTCTCCACGAGCTACGTGTTCGCCACCGGCAACGACTTCTTCGCCTACCCGAACAACTACAACTACTACGTGCAGTACTACAAGGACACCTTCCAGCACGGCGGTATCTCAATGGAGGAAATGCTCATCCCTCTCATCACGATGAAGGGAAGGAAAAAATAAAAAGCCAAACTACAGCCCCTTTTCTGTCCTTCGGACATCCTTTCCCCGTAGAGGGGCAAGGGCAAGTTAGTAAGCTAAACGCAAATAGTATAATAATAAACACACATTATGAAAATAAAAATTGATGATTTAGCTCATATCAACGAGGCTGCCAAGCAATTCGTGGCAGCAATGGGCGACAACACCATCTTTGCCTTCTACGGCCACATGGGCGCAGGAAAGACAACATTCATCAAGGCAATCTGTGAGGAACTCGGCGTTGAGGATGTCATCACATCCCCAACATTCGCCATCGTAAATGAATACACCGACGGACAGGGCGAGCCTGTCTATCACTTCGACTTCTATCGCATCAAGAAACAGGAAGAGGTCTATGACATCGGTTTCGAGGACTATGTGGAATCCGGCTCCGTCTGTCTCATGGAATGGCCGGAACTCATCGAGGATATCCTACCCGCCGACACGGTGAAGATCTCTATCACCGAGCAGCCCGACGGCTCCCGACTCGTGGAAAGCATGAAATAAAACGCAAAAAGAGATTCATACTCATATTTAAGGTTGTTGCGGATTATACCCTAGTCCTCAACAACTTATGCTAATCGTCAGACAAATGTCAGATAAATGTCAGTTTGAAAAATTGGCATTTATCTGATTTCTTTTTACCTTTGCCTTCGACAATTCCAAAAGAGTATGAAATCACTTCTTGCATTATTCACGATTTTCACATGTATGGCATTCTCCGTAGATTACCTATGGGTAGGCTATGGCATTGATGAAGTCAAGGTATTCCAATATGTCATCAACAAATCTGATATGATAACATTCACCGACGACATGTATTGCTACGACATCTCATATCCAGACTTCATGTATCCAGCAGAAGACAACGCAGACGGAGCAAACCGATTCAACTACAACGGCCGAACCGACCTGATGGTAGAAACAACCGTTATCGACTCCATACAATATCTGAAGCAGAATTCAGACAAGATAATACAAAAAAGAGACTGTGTTTACATCGATGGCGACTATATGGAGGGCGACAAAAGCTGGGAGGACATGCGTTTCCATACCAAGGCTGTCCATTCCGGCAAACTATGGGTTACATATACCGTGGTATTCAACAAGAAATTCGAGCAATCTGTTTCACGAATGATTAGTATAATAGACCGATGGAATCCCAAGATACTGTAACCCTAAGTCGCAATCCTCCACATCAGAATACTATCATTTCTTCCTCTCCTCCATATCACAGTAGATCTTGAAGAACTTGTCATTGATTTCATCTCGAACACGGCGATACTCGTTCATCTTGAACTCGTAGGTACCTTCCGTCACCTTGCTCGGGTCGTCGAAAGGAATATGGATACGATGCTTCACGTTACCGTTAAAGACTGGGCAGGTCTTGTTGGCATTATCACATACGGTTATAACATAATCCCAATCCTCGTTCACGTATTCATCAACCTGACAAGGCTTGTGGTCACTAATGTCGATGCCCATCTCACGCATCACGAGTACAGCCTTCGGATTGACACGAGGCTCAGCCTTTACACCGCCAGAATAGACAGCAAGATCTTTTCCGTAAGATTCCAGGAAGCCGTGCGCCATCTGACTGCGGCATGTATTGCCTGTGCAGAGTACGAGAACCTTTATGCCATGTTTCTGGGCATTCATTGTAACTGTGCCCACGAAGAGGGCAAGAAATACCATAATGGTTTTCAGCATTGTTTTCATTTCTGTTTCTTTATTCTTCTTTTATCGGATTATTGTAGAGTATATATCCATCTATTCCCAATCTCATATCCTTATGATTCTTGTTATAGTCGGTTATGCTAATTCTTGTGCTTATTAACAGGGCATCGCCCTTGACCGACTTAAACTTATATACTACAGAGTCATTGAGATTCTTATGACGGATAAGGAAGTCGCCATGATTCTCTAAATGGTATATGAAAGTGGAGTCATTGCAGGCATATCCTATATTATCCTTTTCTTTTGCGGTAGCATCTGTGAGCAAATCACAATAGACGTCATCAAGGTTTTCAATATATTTATAACCATCTGTCAAAGGAACGTTATTGAGCGAGTAACTGTAATCCATCTCATAGCTGTCGCGCAAATCACCATCAACATCCTTTATTTTCCTACCATCATTATGATATACCCACTGGCAGTTTTCTCCCAATACAGAGCGTGACCAGACATAGCCATAGCTCTGAATATCACTAATCGTATTATTGAATGTCAGGGCATCTTTGGGGGGCATTTTGCTTAGAATCCTGTTAAAGTCATAGTTGTCAAGATCCTTCTGCTGAATACCATACTTTGCCTTCAGCTCCAGGAATCTGTTTACAAGTATCTTCTGGTAAATTCTGTTATAGTTCCACGGATGAACGGAAGTGATCAGAACGAGCATCGTGAAACTGATACTGATCCAATGGATTCGCCTTGCCTTTAAAAACCATAGTCCGATGGCTACGGCATACAGCCAGATGTTGAAAGTAAGCACATAAAGGCGATTTGCGGTAATTCCATAATCTATGAAACGACGCCCAAGACCTATGCTCATAAGTACGAGCAGAGGCAATGAGAGTAGCGGAAGCTTCTGCGTTATCTTAACCTCGAAACCGTTGTATTCCTTATCCCTAATATACGGATATAGCAGGAAGGTAATTGCTATCACCGAGCACATCATTACAGAGACGAGCATTGACAGCGTACCCTGAGGCAGAGTCCATGTAAAGAGTATCTTTAATCCATAGACATAGAGAACGGCCATATAGAGCAAGGTCAAAGGCAGGAACAGGAACTTTGTAACGCCTATCAGAAACTTATTCTTTGGAACGTTGGAGTTGAACTTGTCTTCGCCCGACGGAATACGGATAAGGAACAGCAAGACAGGGAGCGTTACAAGGCACAACACACACAGGGTGTAATATACCTTGTATTCCGCCTCAAAACCGAATAGCTGAGCAGACCCCATATACAGCAGACATAATCCACCAAGCATGATGAGTCCGACAAGGATACCGATAGCAGCTCCTACAGCCAATCTCAGCACGAAATTCCACGATTTCCTATCATCTTTTTCTCCCATGAAAGGAAAGAAACAAGCTGCCACGAGCATTGCCAGTATAGCCGAACTCTGTGCTATATATACAGATTCGTCAATATAAAACTTCAGATGCAGGGAGTAGGCATCTGCTGCAAGCACGGCAATAGAGCCAAGCCACAGCAACGCAGCCTTAGGCTTTTTGAACACGTTGGAAAGTCCATATTCCTCTCTTTCCTCCGTACAGATATGCAGCAGGAGAGTCAGAAGCATACCAACGCTGAAAAAGAAAGTGAGCCAGTCGGGAGACTTTTCAAGAATGATATTTTCAATCATTAGAATAGTCAACGCGGCAAGAAAAGCTATTGTAGCAGGAAACCTTAGTACGGTGTCCTTACTATTGTTCCAGAAAGCAGATAGATTTATCTTCATAACAAAAGGGGTGTATTACTATTCTTTATATATGTTATTGCTATTCTTGAGAAAAACAACACATCTGCAAAATTAATCAATCCCCCGGACATTTCCAAATTTTTCACATGAAAACTTTCCTTCGTAGTGTGTGTAAACAGAAGGTACGTATTTCCGGATTCTAATTGCAAATAACGACATACCATTTCAATAAGACAATTATGATACCCTTCAAGCTCCCATCCGGAATAAGAGCTACATAAGAGCAGCATAAGAGCTACATAAGACTCACCAAGGCGGTACTTTTTACGTGTTTTTACCCCTATATGACCTCGCGTCCGAAGCTCTCTCTTCACCACAACAAAGATTCTAAAATCGCATGACATACAACTTCTCCGAGCAATATTTTGATAAATTTCGAACACGGGAAACATAAATGAAAAGTGTCATGCTTCAGCTTGATGAGCCTTTGCTCAGCCCCCAATATAGCTCCCATCTATCGCCCTTTCATAGAAGTGAGAGCGATGGGATTTGGAACGGACTTGAAACGGACCTGAAACGGACCTGGAACGGACTTGAAGCGAAGGTAGAACGGAGGATCAACGAAGGCATAACAGCCATTGAGCCTTATTGCTCACTTTTACATTTGAAAAAACAGAATTTTTACACTACTCGTCAACTCGTCACCCATAGCGTTGTAATAATATGTGCATCAGGCAATTACATGGGTGATTCATTTCGTTGCACTCGTCACCCACTCGTCACCCTCGCTTGATATATTATTCTGATATAGAACAACTTACAGAGCTAATTCACTCGTCACCCTAAAAACAGGTGACGAGTGGTGAGAGGGTAAATAGCGTATATAATATTCATATAATCAATGAGTTACACGGATTTTGGTGATGAGTGGGGTGACGAGTGGTATGGGATGAATTAGCGCTGTAAGCCTCAATGCCACAGCAACTTACAGCGTTACGGGTGACGAGTGACGAGTTTTTTGAAAACTTTTTTTCTGAATACGAGGTAACGTCAGTTTGACGACTTACTTAAGCGAACAAAGTCAATATATCGTCCATATTTTTCCGTTGAAATGATGACAAAATAAAGAAATCCCGCAAACAAGCTCACGCTTGTCTACGGGATAATGTGTGAGAGAGAGAGAGTGGGCGTTGACGGATTCGAACCGCCGACCCTCTGCTTGTAAGGCAGATGCTCTAAACCAGCTGAGCTAAACGCCCGAAACACTTTTCGGTGTGCAATTCTGATACCTCTAACTTTCTAAACTCTTGTGGGCGTTGACGGATTCGAACCGCCGACCCTCTGCTTGTAAGGCAGATGCTCTAAACCAGCTGAGCTAAACGCCCGGAAGAGATATTTCCGAATTGCGAGTGCAAAGGTACTACATTTCTGTGAGACTACCAAATTTTTCAGAGTTTTTTTTCACTAATCTATCAATTTTTGTTGAAGCGCGCTAAAAACGCTGTTCAATCTCGCTATTACTCCAAATCACGGTTATCGTCTTACCGTCAGGTGTATATCGGTAGTTTTCACATTCAAGAAGGCGCTCCATGATGCTCTCCATCTGTTCCTGTGAGAGTATCTCGCCGTAAGGGGTTGCTGCACGCTCTGCAAGCTGTAAGGCGAGGAAGGAGTTTATCTCCGATTTGACATCTGAGCCGTATTCCACCACCGCACTCACAAGTTCGTTGACAAGCGTAACAGCATCAAGTCCGTCAAGTCCGCCAGGTATTCCCGAAACGCTATAGCTGCCGTTGCCCTCGTCGCTTATCTCGAAGCCGAGACTGCACATCTCGCTGATAGCGGTTTGAAGGTATGGCGAATATGACGGCGGGAATTGCACAACCTCCGGAAACAGTATCTTCTGCGTGCTTGAAGTCCTCGTCTCAAGACTGTGCATATAGTATTCAAAAAGGATACGCACATCGGCCCTGTACTGGTCGGTGAACATAAGTCCGTTTTCTACCTGTGTGACTATATACCTGCCGCTATACTGAAGATGTTCATGACCGCGATTAAGCAATGACACTTGGTCGTCATCCTCTTCATCATTAAGTACAGAGGAGAATATATTGCTATTCTCTGCCGTATCATCAATATTGATAGCCGAAGGCCTATACAGACTCTCCCACTCCTGCGTCTGGCGCGGTTTATAGTCGCCGAGGCCGAGTGACGAACTCGGTATGCCGCCTCCGTTGCGTGAGCCACGACTGCCAGAGGATGCGCGTGAAGGCCCGTCCAAATACTGGGGCTCGTCGGAAGGAGTACATTTGAATGGGTTGTACGAGGAATCAATCTCGATAGTAGGCTGTTTGGCATCAAACGGCGCATCTGGATTATACACAGGGATGTCGGGACGCCCCTCAACGTCGAAATCTATCTCTGTAATGCCGGAGAACTTACCGACGGCATCGCGCACGGTAGCTACGAGTATCTGCCATATAGCCTGCTCGTTCTCAAACTTTATCTCTGTCTTGACAGGATGGATATTAACATCTATATCCTCGGGATTGACATCGAAGTATATGAAATAAGGCACTTGGTCACCGGAAGGCACGAGGCGCTCGAAAGCCATCAGAACAGCCTTGTGGAAGTACGGATGCTTCATATATCGTCCGTTGACGAAGAAGAACTGCTTTGCGCCTTTCTTACGGGCACTCTCGGGCTTGCCAACGAATCCTCTTATCTTGCACAGCGTGGTGGAGGTTTCGAGGGGCAGGAGAGTCTGGTTTATCTTCTTTCCGAAGACATCTATGATACGCTGACGGAGCGAGGTGGCAGGGAGGTTCATTGCCTCCTGACCGTTGTTATAGAGCACGAAGGAGATTTGCGGATATACGAGTACGATGCGCTCGAATGTCTGGTTGATATTGCTCATCTCCGTGGTGTTCGATTTCAGGAACTTCCTTCGTGCCGGCACGTTGAAGAACAGGTTCTCCACGCAGAAGTTACTGCCCACGGCACATGCCACGGGTTCCTGGGATATGACACGAGAGCCCTCCAATGTGATGCGTGTTCCAAGCTCATCCTCAGCCCTTCGTGTCTGCAATGTCACCTGAGCAACGGCGGCGACAGAGGCAAGAGCCTCACCACGGAAGCCCATGGTGTGGAGTGCGAAGAGGTCGTCGGCCTTGCGTATCTTTGAGGTGGCATGACGCTCGAAGGACAGGCGGGCATCGGTTTCGGACATACCACATCCGTCATCGACAATCTGTATCGATGTACGGCCGGCATCCGCCACGAATACCTTTATCGTCTTTGCGCCTGCATCGATAGCATTCTCCACGAGTTCCTTGATAACAGAGGCAGGGCGCTGTATCACCTCACCTGCCGCTATCTGATTGGCAACGCTGTCTGGAAGAAGTTGTATGATGTCCATTGTATAATATAATTCTAATTACCAGACCCTCTCCCCCAGCATAGGGGGAAAGCTGGAGTGCGATGTAAGTCTCCTTATGCAGGGAGATTTAAAGGGGCTATTCTAATTTCCTCTTCGGCGCTTCCCTGCGTTTCTCTTGTTTCAACTCGTTTTCCTTTCCCTTACCTCTCCAATAGAAGATATCGTCCTTGTTCTTCGGACGGATATAGTCGAACCATGCAAAGGCTGGGAGACGGAGTTTGTCGGGCGGAATTTGGGTTATCGGGTACATGGTTCCCGTGGACTTCGACGCCCATATCTTCTCCAACTTACGCTCAGGGGAGAGATACATCTTCATCGTGTCGGTCTCAAGGAAGTTAAGTCCGATGATTGTTGTATCCGCATCGTCGATAGGATAATAGACAGCCTGCACATTGCCTATCGCCCATGTCTCGCGAGCCTTGCCCTCGTTGAAATATACCTGCATCTCCTTTGAAGCCAACTGATTGAAGTGGGCAGAGTCCATACGCTCAATGCTCATTGCCTGACCTATCACATCGGCATAGCGGATAGTAGAGTCCTGCATGTACGCGTGCATCACCTCGCCAAGCACCTGACGTCCCATATTCCATGCGATAGGGTCTTTGTAGAGCGTGAGGCATGAATCCTTGGAGTTGAACACGAGGGAGTCGCATACTGCCTGTATGTCGGTACGATATGCCCTCACCTTATGGAATCCGTGCATGACACGATACACCGAATCGGTATTTATGTTATAGGTATAGAGCTTTATGGAGTCGGCATGGACATATAGGGTGTCGTTCTGTGAGAAGTCCATCACAACGGCAGAGTCGGTGGCAAAGCCGTATCCGATATTCTCATCGTAATAGACATGATTGCCAACGAACTGGTTCTTGTTCTTCTTATCGATATACACCACGTTTCCGAAGCCCTCGTCAATTTTCTTCTTACTGTCAGAGAAAAGGCTGTCGGCTGTTATCGTCTTGTCCTCGTTATCCAAGGTAGAGCGACCGTAGAGCATTGACTCCTCGGTGTTCGTGTTGTAATAGCCGTCTGTGGTATGCACGATGTTTCCCTGATTGATAATCATTGACGGTCCCACCTCGTTCTTGTCAGAGGTATAGTCGCCCACGATATGCGCCATGGAAGTCTGGGTATCATAATACAAGGTGTCGGAATACATGGTCATCCTGTCATTCTTCAGGCGCACCTTGTAATAGAACACAGCCTCACGCGTCTCGGTATTATACTGCCCCCAGTCGGATGTCAGCGTACTCCCCTTGTCGATAAGCTTACCACCATCGAAGAAATACGCTATGCCATACATGCGGTCGTAGTCGAGGGAGTCGCAGAACAATTTTGACTTACGATGTGTGAGCACCACGTTCCTTCGCGCCTCCGCACGATCATCGTTACCGTCATACCATGCCCATTCCGATTTCAGCGTGAGGGTATCGCCCTGTTTCATGAAAACGTGTCCGAAAGCCTCGAAGCTGTTGCTCTGCTCATTGAAATACGCGCTGTCGCAGGTAAGGATACCACCTTTATGGCGGAACTTCACCTTTCCCCTCGCTATCTGCACATCTGGACGCTGACCATACACGTCGTATTCCAGTTCGTCGGCATGCTCCAGATACACACGCGGATCTTCCTGTTTAGCACCGGCACGCTGACGGCGAGGCTTGGCAGAGAAGACCACACTCAAGCCAAAAAGGCACAGGACCATCAACATGATGGTTCTGTGCCAGTTTATATTTGCTTTCTTGCGAGTCGTCATTACTTTATCCAACCCTCGTATTCAAAATTACAGTTCTTATAGCGGTCGTCCATACGGACATACGTATCCTTAATCTTACTCTTCACCCAATTGTGGATGAGTTCCTCACGACGCTTCTCAAGCACCACGTTTTTCATTACCTGGAAATCATCGGTAATCTTCGCGCGATGTCCCTCGGTTCTTGACTTCAGCTTCACGATGGCGCAGACGGTCTTCTGCTTTGCATTAATCATAGTGAATGCCTTTGATATCTCACCGACCTTCAGTCCCTCAACTGCGCGGGCAACCTCAGTTGGAAGATCCTTCATCTTGAACTTAGAGGTATGTGAGCCTGCTTCCTGATCATAGTTAGCCATCAGACCATTGCTTAGACGTGTATCCTTATCATCAGAGACATATGTGGCAGCCTCTTCGAAGGAGAACTTATTGGCACGAAGGTCATCGGCAATAGAGTCAAGGCGATGCAAGCCCTCGTCGATGGCAGAACGCGGAACCTTCGGCTTGCGGAGGATATGACGGCACTTAATCTTGTCGCCACGCTTGTCGATAAGCTGAATAATATGGAAACCGAACTCCGTCTCTACAATCTTGCTTATCTTCTTAGGGTCGCTAAGGTTGAAAGCAACGGCAGCAAAAGCCGGATCAAGCATACCACGACCCATATAATCCAATTCACCTCCCTGACGTGCAGAACTCGGATCCTCGGAATAGAGACGTGCAAGTGCAGCAAAGGAAGTAGAGCCATCGGTTATGCGCTTGGTATAGTCACGAAGCTCATCCTTCACCTTATTTATCTCCTCCATAGGAATTTTCGGGGCATTGGTTACAATCTGCACCTCGACCTCAGTTGGCACGAATGGGATACTGTCTTCCGGGAGATTCTTGAAATAGTTTCTAACATCAGCAGGTGAAACCTTCACGTCGGCAACAAGTTTCTCGCGCATCTTGCTAATAAGCTGACGGTTCTTGAACTCATCATGCAACTCGTTCCTCATCTGGGTAATGGTCTGCTTACGGTATTCCTCCAGACGCTCACGAGAGCCTGCCATCTGAATCCAGCCATTCAACTGCTGCTCAATAGCAGTAGCAACTTCGGCATCAGTCACCTCTATACTGTCGATGGCAGCCTGATGGAGGAAAAGTTTCTGAACAGCCAACTGCTCAGGAATGCGGCAGTCGGGATCTCCACCGAAGTCTATACCCTCCTGTTCACCCTGCATTCGCATCACCTCAATGTCGGACAGGAGGATAGGCTCATCACCTACCACCCATACAACCTCATCAATGAAATTAGGGTTCGTGATTGCATTCTTGTCAACCTTTACAGAATCGTTAGCTGGCGATTCCTGCATCATAGAGCCTGTACCTAATCTATTGGTAACTGCAGAAGCAGCAAGCCCCATCAGGAGAAATGACGAAAAGATTATTTTCTTATTATTCATCTTCATTACTATCTAACATCCTTCCCCCATAGGGAAGGCTAAGTCAGGCTTTTAGTGCTTATTGACTGTTGCGAGTACTTCCTTATTCACTTCAACAGGGAAACGCTCACGGAGAACGGCTATCCAACCCTGTTCGAGGGCTTCCTGATAGTCAGCCACTACCTGCGCACGTACATCTCCCATCTCCTTTGGAGCCTTGAGCACATCGCCGAAGGTGGCATCGTATGGATAGTCCTTCATCTTCTTAGGAGTTGCCTCAAGACCGAACACGTCCTTATCCACGAGGGCGTTGTCGCCCATCTTGAAGATACCCTTCTCCACACGGATACGGAGCACAGAATCGGAATTGAACGTAGAGCGGAGAATCTCAGCCCACTCGTCGAAAGGCTTTCCTTTCAGCACCTTCCTCACCTCCATAACATCGTCAATGCTACGAGCATGATATGCGATACCCTTGAAACGAGGGGCATCCCATGTGTATTTCTTCTTGTTCTTCTTGAAATATGCGTTAAGGCCTTCCTCGTCCTTGCTTGCCTTTTCCCAAACCTCACGATTGCTTATCTCATATAGAAGCAAACCATCATGATACTCCTTGAAGAGATACTTCATGTCAGAGTCGAGGGAAGCAAGAGAGTCCGCACGCTGATTCATTATCTGCTCCTGAGGCAGACCTGTAGCCTTCACCATCTGCTCAAGCTTACCGTTTATGATAGACTCACGAATACCGCGCGCATCAATGAAACGATGAATGTCGGCACGGAGAGAGTCGTATGACGGCATCGGAGCATGACCAAGCATCTTGACGATGTGATATCCGGCAGGAGAAAGGAAAGGTCTTGACACCTGACCGTCTCTAAGCGAGAAAGCAACATCCTCAAACTCCTTGAGAGTCTGACCACGGGAAATCTGTCCAATGTTTCCACCGTTCTTATTAGAGCCCGGATCCTCACTATACTTGGAAGCGAACTGAGCAAAGTCACCACCTGCCATGATGGCGTTATAGATGGAGTCCGCACGATTCTTCACACGGATCTGCTCATCATTGCCTGCCTGCTGAGGAAGACGCAGAAGGATATGGGCAGGAGTAACCAAACCGTCAGGCCCTACCCTGTTCTTCGTGTCATTGTAAATCTTACGAGCCTCAGCCTCTACGTCAGCCTCGTTTATAAGTGTTGGGCGCACCTGCTGGTCACGATAGCCAACATACTCCTTCTGATAGGAAGTCATGGTGTCCATCTTCTCTCCAAGGGCGGCTGCAACCTTCAACTTATAGTTGATAAAGAGGTCAACATATTCCTCTATGGTCTTTTTGTCGATAACGCCCTCTGTATTGTTCTTGTTGTATGAATACTCGAACTCAGAGCGAAGCACAGGCTCCCCAGCTATAGTCATTATCACAGGATCATTGTTCTGTGCGAATGCCGTCAGCTGGACAGCGAAAAGGGAAATGAAGCCCACCCAGGCCCTCCCAAAGGGAGGGATGCGATATAGTGAGTTAAACATTCTAAACATATATTATTGAACGCAGAAACGCAGAGTTATTGAGATTTCTTTTTATTAAGCGAACATATGTATAAAACGCCCTTCCCCTTGGAAAGGCTTGGCTAGGCATTACTGTGGCCTACTATAGTTTGGAGCCTCACTTGTAATGATCACCTCGTGTGGATGGCTCTCAGACATACCGGCAGCTGTGATGCGGGTGAACTTGGCATTATGGAGCTCCTCAATGTTATGCGCTCCGCAATAACCCATACCTGAACGGAGACCGCCAACAAGCTGATAGATAACCTCCTGAACAGTTCCCTTGTAAGGCACACGACCTGCGATGCCTTCTGGAACAAGCTTCTTTGTCTCCTTCACGCCACCCTGGAAGTAACGGTCGGCAGAACCTTTCTCCATAGCCTCAAGAGAACCCATACCACGATATGACTTGAACTTACGGCCATTGAAAAGGATTGTCTCACCTGGAGCCTCCTCAGTACCGGCTACGAGAGAACCGATCATTACAGAGAATCCACCGGCAGCAAGTGCCTTTACTATATCGCCAGAATAGCGGAGACCGCCATCTGCGATGAGAGGCACACCAGTACCCTTAAGTGCAGAAGCGACATCATATACAGCTGAGAGCTGTGGAACACCTACACCAGCAACGATACGTGTGGTACAGATAGAACCAGGACCAATACCTACCTTAACGGCATCAGCACCAGCCTCAACGAGTGCCTTTGCAGCCTCACCTGTTGCGATGTTACCAACTACGATATCCACGTCTGGGAAAGCAGCCTTTGCCTCACGAACCTTCTCGATAACACCCTTTGAATGACCATGAGCAGTATCGATGATGATAGCATCAACGCCAGCCTTTACAAGAGCCTCCATACGTTGGAATGTATCAGCAGTAACGCCTACACCTGCAGCTACACGAAGACGGCCCTTCTTGTCCTTACATGCCATTGGCTTATCCTTTGCCTTTGTGATATCCTTGTAAGTGATAAGACCGATGAGCTTGTTATCGTCGTCAACAACAGGAAGCTTCTCAATCTTGTGCTCAAGAAGAATCTGTGAAGCAGCCTGAAGGTCTGCCTGCTGATGGGTAACAATAAGGTTATCCTTTGTCATGACATCCTGAATCTTACGGTCAAGATCACTCTGGAAACGGAGGTCACGGTTGGTTACGATGCCTACGAGCAGACCTTCTTTGTCAACAACAGGAATACCACCGATGTGATACTCAGACATGATATCAAGCGCATCCTTGACTGTCTTCCAAGGGTTGATAGTCACAGGATCGTAAATCATACCATTCTCAGCACGCTTTACGATAGCCACCTGACGAGCCTGTTCCTCAATTGACATATTCTTGTGGATAACACCGATTCCACCCTCACGAGCAATGGCAATAGCCATAGGAGCCTCGGTAACAGTATCCATAGCAGCTGTTACGAATGGGATCTTCAAATCAATGTTACGAGAGAACTTGGTACCAAGTGATACCTCACGTGGAAGGACTTCTGAATATGCTGGAATCAGCAATACATCATCGAAGGTAATACCTTCCATCACAATTTTGTCTGCAATAAATGAAGCCATAGAATTAATCTTTTTTTATTGAGGTGCAAAGTTACTAATTTTTTCCGAGATAATCGCCATTATCTTTCATTTTTCTTTTCCTATTAATGCAAATTAACGCGGAAACGAGAAATTCCACTTCATTTCACACTAATTACGAATTACATAGTTAACAAGTTTTATTTCCAATAACAGAAAAGAAACGTTCCTTTGCCATCCGCTCTTTTCCCTACAAAACACCCTTAATCCTCCGTAGATACTCCATCGATACTCCATCGATACTCCATCGATGGTCCATCGTTTCGATGGAGAAACGATGGAGTATCGATGGACTTACGATGGAGATAAATAGGTGTCAATTACGAATTTCTTGTATAGCGACAATAATAAACAAAATTCCCACACCGCCAAGGATGTCACAAGGCAATGTGGGAATACATCAATTTAAAATACAATTAGAGATTTAATCGCCAACCAATTGCATACAATCAGGAATAGTATTTAAAGATTATTCTTTATGGTGATACGCCCTTACCTTCGCGCGCTTTATAATCCTTATAGAACCTATTAAGTTCTTTGTTTAGATTAACAATATCTTTCCCAACATAAGATGTACTAGATATATGCAACAAGGCTTTAAGTAATAAAAATACGTATTTATAGTGATTGTAGCCATAATAGTGACCGTATTTTACCCCATACCCTTTTTTCATATCTAACATGGAAGGTTGTAAACGTTTATCAAATGTATCAATAAAAGTTTCAACTTCTTTTTTGTCTTTACCCTGGCAAAACATTCCACATACAATCTCATAAATATTATCTGCGAAATAATGTGGATAATTCAGAACAGAATCTATGTCGTGACCATAGCAATCAATCACAGCACATTTTTCAGGATGGAAAGAAACGGTACATCTCAATGTCTTTTCTGCATCTAAATGAAAATTCATGACAAGTTCCGCATTTTCCCGATTAGCTCTCGGCTGATCTTCGCATGTACTCTGCTCATATTTTGTATCTGTCTCAGGCCAACAATAAACATTTACATCTGAGGTCTGTTCTGTTATAGAAGAAGAAAATTGAGAGTATCCTATTGAACTAAACAAGCAACAAGTATCTTTTTGTTCCACCATGAACATCTGCAAATCACCAGCAAAATAGCCGTCACAATATGACATTCTCCGGTCAAACGAGGTTGCTACAGAGATAGACCCAACATCCACATTGTAAAAGATGCTCGTATTTTGTGCGTTACATACAAATATATGTAACGACATAATCAACAACAAGTATTTTATCGATTTCATTTTTCGCATATTAAAAACAAAAGTTCGACGAATTTACGTCAAAGTACATTCGTCGAACTCCATTTAATTCGCCAGCTCAGAAAGGAACTTTATCCTCACAAGGCGAATCTCGTCTTCTTCATAGTCATCACCAAGTTCCTCAAGAGCAACGGAAATCTTGTCCGTCTCACTCTCGCGGAAATACTCATAGATGTCTTCCACAACATCCTCATCCATTACCTCCTCAAGGAAATAATTGATATTGAGTTTCGTACCGCTATCCACGATACGCTCCACCTCGGTAAGGAAATCGCCAAAGTCCATATTCATAGAAGCCGCAATATCGTCAAGAGGCATTCCCTTGTCTATGCTCTGTATAATCTTCACCTTCTTCAGAGAGTTCTTTGCAACGGTCTTAACACGAAGGTCTTCCGGACGCACGATCTCATTCTCCTCACAATATTTCTTGATCACGTCACAGAACTCCTGTCCGTACCTCTTCGCCTTACCTTGTCCTACACCTTGAATATTCTGAAGCTCAGTAAGATTGACAGGGTACATAGTCGTCATCTGTTCAAGGGAAATATCCTGGAAAACCACGTATGGTGGCACATTATGCTTCTTTGCCACATCCTTTCTGAGGCTCTTCAATACGGCAAATAACTCAGGGTCGAGCGCCACGCCTCTTGCTGCCGGAACATCGTCCTCTTCCTCCTCTGAGAACACATTGTCCTCGGTAATGAAGAACGGCTGAGGATTCTTCAGCCAACGCTTTCCGGCTGACGTTATCTTCAAAGTTCCATAATCCTCTACCTCCTTGCGAAGGAAACCCTCCACAATGGCATATCTGATTACCGGATTCCAGAGCTTGTCGCGCTTGCCCTCACCACAGCCGAACGCATCAAGCAGATGATGCTTGTGAGATGTGATATCGTCAGTAGCACGGCCTTTAACGAAATCGATAAGATACTGAGTGCGGAAATTCTCCTTGATAGCCACAACCGACTCAAGTATGCACTTGAGTTCATCGGTAGCCTCTAATTTCTCCTTCGGATGCAGACAGTTGTCACAATTATGACAATTCTCCTCCGTATATGTCTCGCCGAAATAGTTCAAAAGCAGCTTTCTACGGCAAAGAGAAGACTCTGCGTATGCCTCGGTTTCCTGTAGCAGATGACGACCAATATCCTGCTCTGCCACCTGCTTGTCAGCCATGAACTTCTCCAGTTTCTGAAGGTCCTTATGTGAATAGAAAGCTATACAACGTCCCTCGCCACCGTCACGTCCGGCACGACCTGTCTCCTGATAATATCCCTCAAGACTCTTCGGAATGTCATAGTGGATTACAAAGCGAACATCAGGTTTGTCGATACCCATACCGAAGGCGATAGTTGCCACGATAACGTCAATATCCTCCATAAGGAACTCATCCTGAGTCTGATTCCTTACAGGCGTATCAAGTCCGGCATGATATGGACGTGCCTTGATATCATTGGCACAGAGAACGGCAGCAAGTTCCTCAACCTTCTTCCTTGAAAGACAATACACGATACCGCTTTTACCCGGATTCTGCTTTATGAACCTGATAATCTGCTTATCTATCTGATTTGTCTTCGGGCGCACCTCATAGTAGAGGTTAGGTCTGTTGAACGAGCTCCTGAACTCCGTAGCATCTGGAATGCCGAGGTTCTTCTTTATATCCATTCTCACCTTGTCGGTTGCCGTTGCTGTAAGGGCGATGACAGGCGACTTGCCTATTTCATTTATTATAGGACGAATCCTACGATACTCAGGACGGAAATCATGTCCCCATTCCGAGATACAATGAGCCTCATCTATTGCATAGAATGAAATCTTAACCTGACGGAGGAACAGGGCATACTCTTCCTTGGTAAGCGATTCCGGTGCCATATAAAGCAGCTTCGTCTTACCTGACAGAATATCATTCTTCACCTTGTCGATAGCAGACTTGTTCATTGACGAGTTGAGACAATGAGCCACGCCGTCGCTCTCACTAATACCATTGATGACATCAACCTGATTCTTCATCAACGCTATAAGCGGAGAGATAACGATGGCTGTCCCATCCATCAAGAGCGAAGGCAACTGGTAGCACAACGACTTACCGCCACCTGTCGGCATCAGCACGAAAGTGTCGTTACCAGCGAGCAGGTTACGGATTATCTTCTCCTGATCGCCCTTGAATTTGTCGAAACCGAACAACTCCTTCAGTTTCTCTGTAAGGTTTAGGTTTTCCATAATAAATGAAAGAGAGACGCCCCCTTACCGCCTTTCTAGTGGGAAAGGGGCGTTTGTCTTTTTTAATAATGCTTCTCCAACTGCTGTGCTGCGTAGTCCTTTGTAACCTCGAATTTCTTCAAGCGCTTACCCGGACACTCGAACATAGCATCGGTCATAACAGTTTCCACGATAGAACGCAAGCCACGCGCACCAAGCTTATACTCTACAGCCTTGTCAACAATATACTCAAGTGCTTCGGTAGTGAAGGTAAGTTCTATCTTATCCATCTTGAACAGTTTGATATACTGCCTTACGATGGAGTTCTTTGGCTCAACGAGAATCCTGCGAAGGGCATCCCTGTCAAGCGGATTGAGATATGTAAGTACAGGCAGACGACCGATAATCTCCGGTATAAGACCGAACGATTTCAAGTCCTGCGGCTTAACGTACTTCATCATCTCTTTCTGATCAATCTTGCGCACGTTCTGCACAGAATTATAACCCACGGTATGCGTGTTCATTCTCTGTGCGATCTTACGCTCGATACCGTCGAAAGCACCTCCGCAAATAAAGAGGATATTACGGGTATCAACGTGGATATAATCCTGATCAGGATGCTTACGGCCTCCCTTTGGCGGAACATTAACGATAGTTCCCTCAAGGAGTTTCAACAAACCTTGCTGAACGCCCTCGCCACTCACATCACGTGTTATGCTCGGATTATCACTCTTACGCGCAATCTTATCAATCTCATCAATAAAGACAATACCACGCTGAGCAGCCTCAAGGTCAAAATCGGCAACCTGAAGCAGACGACTCAAGATACTCTCCACATCCTCGCCCACATATCCTGCCTCTGTGAACACGGTAGCATCAACGATGGTGAAAGGAACATGAAGGAGCTTTGCGATAGTACGGGCAAGGAGAGTCTTACCTGTACCCGTAGAGCCCACCATAATGATATTGCTCTTCTCTATCTCCACACCATCGTCCTCGTCAGGCTGCTGCAAACGCTTGTAGTGGTTATATACAGCAACCGAGAGATATTTCTTTGCCTCATCCTGACCTATGATATATTGGTCAAGATATTCCTTTATCTCATTAGGCTTAGGAACTTCCGAGAGACGAGGAGCCTTGTCATAGCCGGAAGACTTATCATCAGCCTTCTTTGCACCCTCCGGACCAAAGCCTTGCGCACAAACTATATCATAAGCCTGACGTGCACAATCCTCACAGATATAGCCATTCAAGCCTGTTATCATCAGACGTACCTCATTCTCGCTACGTCCGCAGAAATTGCATATGTTCTTTTTCTTGTTCATTATTTCTTCACCAGCACAGCATCAATCATACCATACTCCTTTGCCTCCTCTGCTGTCATCCAATAGTTACGGTCAGAGTCTGTCCATACCTTCTCATAAGGAGTATGAGAGTGGTTGGAGATAATGGTGTAGAGTTCCTTCTTGAACTTCTGAATCTCCTTTGCCTCAATCTCGATGTCGGAAGCCTGTCCCTGAACGCCGCCAAGAGGCTGATGTATCATCACGCGTGAATGTGGAAGCGCAGAACGCTTGCCTTCCTGTCCTGCAACAAGCAACACAGCACCCATAGAAGCAGCCATACCGGTACAGATTGTAGCGACATCGCTTGAGATGAACTGCATAGTGTCATAGATGCCAAGACCGGCAGTAACGCTGCCGCCAGGAGAATTGATGTATATTGAGATATCCTTGCCAGGATCAGTTGAATCCAGATACAGCAACTGTGCCTGAATCGTATTTGCGGTATAGTCGTTGATCTCCGTACCGAGGAATATAATCCTATCCATCATCAAACGAGAGAAGACATCCATCTGTGTGACGTTCAACTGACGTTCCTCAAGAATGTAGGGATTAAGGTACTGTGCCTGTGTCCTCATAACATCGTCAAGAGCCATGCCATTCATTCCGAGATGGCCAGTAGCATATTTTCTGAAATCGCTTCTTAAATTCATTTGTTATATTGCTTTTCTTACTGTTTAGTAACACAAAGTTACGAAGAAAACAGCGAATGTGCAAAATTTAAATGTTAAAAAAAAGGAAAAAGGCTCAAAACAAGCCTTTTCCCCATACCTTAACACATACTCATGTGATCATTTTCACCTCAGTATGCCTATATTATAATTGTAAACAATAAAATACTCCCTTTGATGTCCAATTCCTGCGAACGGACTTACAACGGATTTACAACGGACCTGTAACGGACCTACCCTTAACGTGAATTTGCCGTCGCGCTAACCTTAATTTATCCTATACTCAATAGCGCTCTTGCTGTCAAGGAAGTCAATCAGAGACTTTGAAACACCTACACGACGAGTCTGCGAGACAAGATTGACAGGACGCATCAGCTTAACGGAATGGCACAGCACGTCAACCTCCACCTGACCCGGCGATTTCTCTATCTCGTTCACGAGTTCGGTGGCATCAAGTTCGGTAAGGTCATCCACATTGACAAGGAGCGTGAGCTTACGGATAAATTTGTCACGCACATCCACAAGATATTCCACGTCAAGAACCTTACTACTTATATAACTGCTCGTAGGGAACTTCTTCTCGAACTTCATCTTGATATACAGCGAACTGCCCTTGATGAATTTACCGCGCCATTGTGCCCAGTCGTCGAAGAAGGCAAGCTCACCTGCTCCCTCATAGTCTTCCAATGTAACAATACCGAATGGCGTTCCTCGTTTGGTAAAGCCCTCGCGAAGATCGGTCACGATACCGCCGACGGTCACAACCTCCAGCTTCGCAAGTTCTTCCTTGTCGGCTTCCTTGCCCAGTTCCATACATTTCTTGTTACACAGGTTCTTCAACACAACCGCATACTCGTCAAGCGGATGTGCTGATAGATAGATGCCCACGAGATCACGCTCACGGTTCAGACGCTCTATGGCGCTCCACTCCTCTGCCTGTACAGGCTTCGGTTTTGTTATCTCCACGCTTCCGAAATCGCCGAAGAGCGAATTGGCTGCCTCTGCCTTTGCCGACTGATATTGGTTGCCGTAACGGCTCAGCATATCGATGAAAGTATAGCCACCGCTATTGCCCGTAACATACTGCTCTCGTGGCAAGCCGAAGCCGTCAAGACCGCCGCTAATAGCAAGACACTCAAGCGCTTTCTTGTTCATAGAGGATGAAGGCACGCGCTCTACAAGAGAATAGATGTCACTATACGGACCGTTCGCTTCCCTCTCGGCTATAATAGCCTGTACGGCGGCATCGCTCATACCCTTGATACCTGAAAGCCCGAAACGGATCTCGCCTTTCTTGTTCACGGTAAAGCCATCCATAGACTCGTTCACATCAGGTCCCTTGGTTGGTATGCCAAGAACCTTACACTCGTCCATGAGTTTCGTGATTTCCTTGATATCCGAGCGACGGCGAGTCATAAGGGAAGCCATGAACTCGGCAGGATAATTAGCCTTCAAATATGCCGTCTGATATGCCACCCACGAATAGCAAGCGGCATGCGACTTATTGAAAGCATAGGAAGCGAACTTCTCCCAGTCAGCCCATATCTTCTCAAGGATCTTAGGGTCGTGACCGTTTGACACACCGCCCTCAATGAACTTAGGCTTCATTTTGTCAACGATGTCCTTCTTCTTCTTACCCATCGCCTTACGGAGGGCATCCGACTCGCCTCGGGTGAAGTTGGCAAGCTGACGTGAGAGCAACATCACCTGCTCCTGATAAACCGTGATTCCGTAGGTATCCTTCAGGTACTTCTCCGTACAAGGGATATCATATTTGATTTCCTCACGTCCGTTCTTTCGAGCAATAAACGAGGGGATATAGTCCATAGGCCCCGGACGATACAAAGCATTCATCGCTATAAGATCCTCAAAGACAGTAGGATGAAGTTCGCGGAGATACTTCTGCATACCAGCCGACTCAAACTGGAATGTTCCCACTGTCCTACCCTCCTGATAGAGCTTATATGTAGCCGGGTCATCGATAGGTATATGGTCGAGGTCTATGTCTATGCCTCGCGTCTGCTTAACAAGCTTACAACATTCCTTCTGCTCAGAGAGAGTCTTCAAGCCGAGGAAGTCCATCTTGATAAGACCTGTTGACTCGATCACGTGACCGTCATACTGGGTAACGGCCGTCTTTATCTCAGGGAAATCCGGGTCATCGGCAGTTGATACCGGCACATGGTCGGAGATAGGGTCTCGGCAGATGATGAATCCACAGGCATGAATACCAGTCGAGCGAACTGTTCCCTCAAGCATCTTGGCATATTTGATAGTATTTGCCTCACGTGGATCGGCACTCGCCTCTGCCTGCTGAAGTTCAGGAGTACATTTAAGATAGTTAGCGAGCTTCGGTTTCATTCCGTCAGGCAATCTGTCCGGCATAGCCTTACAAAGCGCGTTACTCTTTTCAAGCGGAAGCTTCTCCACACGAGCCACATCCTTGATGGAGTTCTTTGCCGCCATCGTACCGTATGTAATGATATGGGCACAGTTCTCCTTACCATATTTATTCATCACCCATTGAAGCACCTTACCTCGGCCGTCATCGTCGAAGTCGGTATCAATATCAGGCAAGGATATACGATCAGGATTAAGGAAACGCTCGAAAAGGAGATCGTATTTCAGAGGGTCTATCTTCGTGATACCGAGACAATAAGCCACCACGCTTCCAGCTGCAGAACCACGTCCCGGTCCTACCCATACGCCAAGTTCATCACGAGCGGAATTGATAAAGTCAGACACGATAAGGAAGTAGCCAGGGAAACCCATCGTCTTCATGATATGAAGTTCGAAACGTATTCTGTCCTCCACATCCGAAGGTATTCCGTAAGAGCCTTTTATCAATTTGTCAGCCGTGAGGTTGTCTGCCTTACCACTACCATATATCCTCTGCGCTCCCTCGTAGGCCAGTTTTGCAAGATAGTCGGCCTCGAACTTCACTCGATAGATCTTATCATATCCGCCGAGTTTCTTTATCTTTTTCAAGCCATCTTCCTCCGGCATCTGATTCTCGCCGTTCTCGTCGCTTGTGAACTCCTTGAAAAGGTCTTCCTCGGTATATTTTTTTCGCCATTCCTCTTCCGTTCCAAATTCCTCCGGAATCGGGAAGAAAGGCATGATAGGGTCACTCTCTATGTTATACGTCTCAACCTTGTCGAGAATCTCAATGGTATTGCTCAGAACCTCTGGAACGTCGGCGAAAACCTCATTCATCTCCGCCTGTGTCTTGAACCACTCCTGCTTCGTATAGCGCATACGGTTAGGGTCGTCCAAGTCCTTACCTGTTGAAAGACATAGCAGATGGTCGTGTGCCTCCGCGTTCTCCTTATCAACAAAGTGGGAGTCATTCGTACATATCAGTTTTATCCCATACTCCTTCGCAAACTCAATCAGCACGCGATTAGCCTTCTGCTGCAAAGGGAATGTTTCACGATTAGCCATGACGCTTGGATCTGTCACCTCATGGCGTTGCAGTTCTAGGTAATAGTCATCTCCCCAAATGCTATGATACCATTCCACAGCCTCACGAGCGCCCTCAATATCTCCTTCGATAATCTTTTTAGGCACCTCGCCACCGATGCAGGCAGAGCAGATGATAAGATCTTCATGGAACGCAGCAAGATCCTTTCTGTCAGTTCTCGGACGACCATAATAACCGTCCACCCACGCACGCGACACGAGGCGGATAAGGTTCTTGTAACCGTTGAAATTCTTGGCAAGAACGATGAGGTGATAGCCGCCGAGGTCGCCATTGGCCTTAACCATATCCTCCTTGTTGTGATGCGCAACATACATCTCACAACCGAAGATTGGCTTGAACGGTTCCTTGCCATCAGCCTTGAGTTTCTTGTTGACTCCGTTACAATAGTCAAACAGTTCCTTTATACCGAACATATTTCCATGGTCGGTAATGGCAATACCCTTCATTCCGTCGGCAACAGCCTTGTCTACGAGCTTACTGATAGACGCCTGTCCGTCAAGTATGGAATAATACGTATGAACGTGTAGATGAATAAAATCCTGCATAGACGCAAAATTACGGAAAAATCACAAGACAACCTTATATAATGGTCAAAAAGAACAATAAAGTGATGAAAATATGGAAAAAATTTGCTATTTTCGATAAAATCATGTATCTTTGCACGGAATTATGTACCCCAAATACGAAACTTGTCCTCCAAAATGGGAAAAAGAATAAAAAAAATTAAGAAAATCAGATTGCACCGAGAAGGTACTGATACATTAATCTACGGCCTAATGTTCATTGTAGCAATCGGTATAATATTGTGGCGTTCCTTCGAGACCCACATTCCTTTCTATTGTTTTGCAGTAGTCGCTGTTACAATTTATTGTATAGTCGTAAACTTCTTCCGTTGTCCTATCCGATATTTCGAGCAGGATGATACGGATAATGTCATTGTGGCTCCCGCCGACGGTCGTATCGTCGTAGTTCAGGAAGTTGAGGAGAACAAATACTTCCATGAGCCTCGTATCATGGTAAGCATCTTCATGGATCTTTGGAACGTACACGCTAACTGGTTCCCTGTTGACGGTAAGGTAAAGCTCGTGCATCACCAGAACGGAGCATTCCATAAGGCATGGTTACCTAAGGCAAGCGAAGAAAACGAGATGGCTGATACAATCATAACCACCGACAGCGGCGTGGATATCCTCTGCCGCCAGATTGCCGGGGCCGTTGCACGTCGTATCGTGACATACGCAAAAGAAGGTGAGGAATGCTATATCGACGAGCATCTCGGCTTTATCAAGTTCGGCTCTCGTGTGGATCTATTATTGCCACTCGGAACGGAAATTAACGTGAAACTCGGTCAGTCAACAACTGGCAATCAGACAATAATAGGAAGACTGAAACAATAACGGAAAGCGAGAAATGAAAAATGAAAAAATACATGATACACCATACACAAAGAGTTACCTGTATTTTATGATTTTTCACTTTTCATTTTTCACTTAACAAAATATGAAGAAACATATCCCAAATACAATAACCTGTTGCAACCTTATCTCCGGATGTGTTGCAACAGTATTTGCTTTATTCGGCATTCCTGAGATGGCTCTGCTGTTCATCATTCTCGGAGCTGTCTTTGACTTCTTCGATGGAATGACAGCAAGAGTACTCGGCGTATCAAGTCCTATCGGCAAGGAACTCGACTCTTTGGCTGACGACGTCACATTCGGCGTTGCTCCGGCAAGCATACTGTTCTGGTTCCTCGGTATCATTGACTACCCTTCATTCCTTGAAGGATGGCGCAACGTGATTCCTTTCCTTGCATACATCATCGCGGCTTTCTCTGCCCTGAGACTTGCAAAGTTCAATCTCGACACACGCCAAACAACATCATTCATCGGACTTCCGACTCCTGCCAACGCCCTCTTCTGGGGCTCACTCATCGTAGGACTGGGCACACAGATGATGTTTTGGGCATACTCCTTGCCTCTTCTTCTTATCGGCATCATGGTAAGCTCATGGCTCCTTATAGCCGAGATTCCTATGTTTGCCCTCAAGTTCAAGCATTGGGGAATCAAAGGCAACGAGATAAAATACGGCTTCGTTATCTTTAGCGCAATAGCTCTTATCGGCGGTATTGCATACGGCATCGTGAAAGAGAACATACACATCTGCTATCTTCCTTTCAGCATCATCATACTTGCCTACATAGCAGTATCAATCGCTACACAGAAGAAATAAATGCACATATTATTAGTCATATTACTGCTGTTGCTGTTGTTTGTCCTCGTGCCGCTTCTCTTCATCGGGGTAGTTGCATATGCCAAGCTCAGAGGCCTGTGGTACAAGCTAACGGGACGCCCGCAACCTGATCCATTCAAAGGATTCAACGGCAGTTTCAACACCCGGAGCAGCTCACGCCCAAACGACACCCAAGACCGTCAGCAGCAAGCCTCACAGGCAGGCTCTTCAAGCAATGGCAAGAAGATATTCTCTGCCGACGAAGGTGAGTATGTTGATTTTGAGGTGGTGGATTAATATATGACTAAGGTCAAAGGTCTAAGGACTAAGGTTCTTAGCCATCAACTTTCAACCTTTGATTTTTGAGTTATGAAACATCTGATTCTATTATTCCTACTCGCGCTATGCAGCTCCATCCAAGCACAGATTCCTGCCGGAAGGAGTAGAACAGTTACTATGTTCAAGGATTTCCAGCCTGCCATCATCAAGCTGAAGGACGGCAAGTCAAGTGTGCACAAGCAGACGAACATCTTCCTCAAGAGCAGCACACTCGTATATAAGAAAGCCCCTACCGGCGAGATAATGGAAGCTTCCATGCCATTAGTGGCTGGCATTACCTTTGGCGACCGCAACTTCATCAACGTGAAGAACAATCTTGCGGAAGTCGTTGCCACAGAAGGTAACGCAAGTCTCGTGCGTGTTCGAGTAGTTGACGTTGAGACCATGAAGGGCGAGTACCTGAATAATAGCACCATAACAAACTCATCCATGCTCGACGACCTCAACGCCGGACGATTAATCGGCGAGAGCATGTCAACAACACGCGTTGACGGCGCAGAGGATGAAGAGCCATACCCTCTCATGGACACATACTACTATGTTGTAGGTGACAAAGTCACCCTTGCCCATGAGCGTTCCATTAAGTCTGCCATAAAGAAAGACCAGCGACATGACTACGAGGTTATCATCTCCAATGGATTCAGTTGGGCAAGACAGGAAGACCTTGCAAAGCTGCTCAAGCTCTTCAAATAATGAATTACATCTTCGACCTTGCAGGCGTTATCATAAACCTCGACCTTGAGCGCGACACGAAAGCACTCAACTATATCGGACTGCCCGACTTCGAAGGCTGCATACGACAGCCAGAAATAGCAGTCCCTACCCTCTCCTATCTCAACGGACTTATGTCCGAGCAGGACTACTGCGACACCATCCGTCCGCTATGCCGCGAAGGCATAACCGACGAGGACATCCTATGGGCTATGGACGATGTTCTCGACACTATTCCCCAATCACGCATACAGATGCTTCTCGAACTTCGCAAGCATCACAAGGTGTATCTGCTAAGCAACATCTACGACAGAGGCTGGAAAATTGCCAAAAACGCCTTCCGCAAGCATGGAGTAGAGCCCGAAGACTGCTTCGACAAGCTCTTTCTCTCACACGAGCTACAGCTTGCCAAGCCCGATCCTCGCATCTTCCAAGCCGTAATCAACGCAACAGGCATAACTCCCAAAGACACCCTTTTCTTCGACGATTCAAGGAGCAATATCGAGACGGCAAAATCCCTCGGATTCCAGGCTCACCTCGCCCCTATGAACAATCTCGAAGAAGTCTTTAAAATTAACGAGTAACACTTGTTTTAGTTTGATGAGCGTTAGCGAAGAACTTGCGAAGCTTGATGAGCGTTAGCGAATAATTTACTTTCCAACTAAACACTAAGGCGCAAAGGATTTCCGAATATTATCTTGCATATCAAAATCATCATCCCTTTCTTTATACAAAGAAAAGAGGTTGGAACAGGACGCTCCAACCTCGGACGATTTCGCTTTTTAAGAAAAAAATGCAAAACGAAATCAATATTGGGTGCAAATATAGTGAATTTATTCAGAAACACAAAATTTTACGCCATTATTTTTGAAAATTAACACACTTATTTGTAAATCTAATTTTTTTTCCATAACTTTGCATTCTGAAAATCGGAGACGTGCGCCAGCCTTTAGGCTGACCTGCACTATTTATCAAAATGCGAATATCAAAGAGATTTGCACTTTGAAAATCAGAGACGTGCGCCAACCTTTAGGCTGACCTGCACTATTTTCCAAATGCGAATATCAAAGAAATTTGCATTCTGAAAATCAGAGACGTGCGCCAGCCTTTAGGCTGACCTGCACTATTTATCAAAATGCGAATATCAAAGAGATTTGCATTCTGAAAATCAAAGACGTGCACCAGTCTTAAAGACTGACCTTGCACTATTTTCCAAATGTAAATTATAAGGCATTTGCATCTTGATTATATCATGATTATATCCAACGATAAAAAATCAACGAAATAAATGAATAAACTAACTTTTTTGTTTTTTTCCGCTCTTGTTTTCCCTTTGACCATAATTGCCCAGACATGGGACGACGCTAAGTACAAAGCCATTGAGGCAAGTATCGTTGCGCCTACATTCGCCGATGCGGAGTTCGACATCACAGCCACAGGCATCACAACGGCATCAACGCCGAATGAGATACAGACGGCTATCAACGCCACTATCGACAAATGCTCCGAGGCTGGCGGCGGAAAGGTCATCATTCCTCCCGGAACATGGAAGACAGGAGCCATTACCCTGAAAAGCAACGTCAACCTTGTGGTCAAGGCAGGCGCAACCCTGCTTTTCGCCTACGACCCCTATCTCTATCCGCTGGTGAAGACACGCTGGGAAGGTCTCGACATAATGAACTACTCCCCTTGCATCTATGCATATCAGGCTAAGAACGTAGCCATCACCGGCGACGGAATCATCGACGGAAACGGCACAAAGGACACATGGTGGAAATGGTGCGGAGCTGCGAAATACGGCTACGACAGCAACACGCTCCAGAGCCAGGCAAACGAATATGCAGGTAAAAACGCCCAGTACAAGCAGGTGGATGCCGATGGTAAGGTGCTCAGCAACCGCAACACCCTTCTCTGGATGGCAGACAACAACATTCCTACCGAAGAACGCGTCTTCGGACTCGGATGCGGTATGCGTCCGCAGCTTGTCAACTTCTACGAGTGCGAGAACGTGCTCGTTGACGGCGTCATCTTCCTCCGCTCCCCGTTCTGGGTTATCCACCCTGTATTGAGCAAGAACGTAACCGTACGCCGCTGTAAGATCATCAACGACGGACCTAACGGCGACGGATGCGACCCTGAGTCATGCGAGAACGTGCTCATCGAGAAATGTATCTTCAACACAGGCGACGACTGCATAGCAATCAAGTCAGGACGTAACGGCGACGGACGACGCACCCCGCGTCCTTCAAAGAACATCATCATCCGTGGATGCACGATGGAAGACGGACACGGCGGCGTGGTCATCGGTAGCGAGATAAGCGCAGGCGTTCAGAACGTCTTCGCCGAGGACTGCCGTATGGACTCCCCTAACCTCGACCGCGTGCTGCGCATCAAGACAAACACTTGTCGTGGAGGAGTTACCGACGGCATCTACATGCGTAACGTGACCGTGGGACAATGCCGCGAGGCTGTCCTACGCATCAATCTCCAGTACGAGCCCAAGGAGAAGTCAAAGCGCGGCTTCACCCCTGTGGTGCAGAACATCTACATGGAGAATGTCACCTGTAAGAAGTCAAAGTACGGCATTCTGCTCAACGGCCTTGAGGACACCGTGGCTATCAATAACATCAGTCTCAAGAACTGCACCTTCAACGGTGTAACCGACAAGCCTATCCAGAAGACAGGCAAGGTGGGCACGAAGCTGAAGTTCAGCAAACTCATCATAAACGACAAGCTCATACTCGCCAAGGCACCATACAAGCACTACTCAGAGTGGATGACATGGAGCGAGATGAAGCGCGTGAAGCATCCGTTCTACCTCGACTTCACCGACGAGGCTATAGAGCCTAACGGAAAGTGGTCATACGCGGTGGGCATCGAACTAGAGAGCATGCTCGACACATGGCGCGCATACCTCAACGACGATGTGCTAAAGTACCTCAAGGAATACCCAGCCCGAATGATTGACGAGAACGGAAGCATCAAGGGCTACAACCAGTCGGAATACAGCCTCGACAACGTACGCCCCGCACGTTTCATTCTGCGCATGAACCGTCTCTTCCTCGGTGACAACGAGGTAAGGACATACGGCACAGAGAAAGCCGTAGAGAACGTCTTTAACCAGATGAAGTCACACCCTCGCACCACAACGGGCAAGGACGGGCGCGGAGTCTTCTGGCACAAGAACATATACCCTAATCAGGTATGGCTCGACGGCCTCTACATGGGACTCCCGTTCTTCACCATGATTGCCGGTGAAATGGAGGAAAAGGACGAGAAAAACGTTGCCAAGCAGGTCTATGACGACATAGTCAACCAGATGGCAGTAACATTCGAGAAGACATACGACGAGAAGACAGGACTCTGGAAACATGCCTGGGACGAGAACAAGTCAATCTTCTGGGCAGACAAGACCACAGGCCTCAGCCAGCACACATGGTCACGTGCCCTCGGATGGTTCGCAATGGCTATGACCGAAGTACTTGACGAGCTTCCTGAGAGCTACACACGTCGCAAGGAGGTGAAGGACATGCTCCAGAAGGTGATGACCGCCGTGGTGAAGCATCAGGACGCAAAGACAGGCGTATGGTACGATGTCATGGACGTCAAGGACCCTAAGAACTACCTCGAATCCACCGCCTCATGTATGTTCTCCTACGTGCTCCTCAAAGGCTCACGCCTCGGCTATCTCGACGCCTCATTCAAGCAGGCAGGCATAAAGGCATACGACGGCATCATCAACGAGTTCATCAAGATAAACAACGACAAGACGATCTCCCTCACCAACTGCTGCTCAGTCAGCGGTCTCGGTCCTGACGACAATCCAAGTCGTGACGGTTCCTTCGAGTACTATATGTCAGAGCCTATCCGCGACAACGACGCCAAGGGCATCGCCCCATTCATCTGGGCAAGTCTCGAAATGGAGCGAGACAAGGCAGAAACCGTCAAACTGGGGTACTAAAAGTAAAACCAATAAACTATTATGAAGAAATTAAGACAGTCGCTTGTCCGAAACTGTCTGGAAGACAGTACTATTCGTAACCCCGTACATACGAGTGAAACGAGGATGTGCGGGGGATATACCGCCAATCCCCACTACTGCCTGGAGGGCAGTACATCGCCAATCAGGTACAGCCTTCCAGGCTGATTAGTTGATGGAGATTCTATATCCGAGGGCATCCTCTCCTTCGTCGAGTATGCACCTCGGTTACTCATGGTGTTGCCTTCCAGGCAATAACGAACAAGTGACAGTCTTCTTTCTGATGAGCATAGCGAATAAACTTAAATTATGAAGAAACTAAAGATTAGGCAGATCATCATGGCTATCACAGCCACAATCACCCTCGCCTCATGCAGCGACATCGTCGAGCCCGATGGCAAATGGGATGACATGATTTGGAAAACAGAGGTAAAAGCGACAGAGCAAGATGGAACATACTTAGTTGCCGCAACAGGAGGTGAGTTAACCTTCTCTTGCAAGAACTATCAACATCCGTGGATATCAGAAGCCTTATATGCCGGAGAATACTATAATCCCGACGTTCAAGATGATGAACACCACACAATAAAACAGGCAAAAATTATCCCTTGACTGGTTCAAGGCAGAAATAACAGGTAACCTGCTCAAGGTCACTTTTGCCCCGAATCAGGCAACGACGGAAAGACCCATCAAGCTTTACGTCACCGCCGGCGATATCTTCTACCCATTCACTTTCAAGCAATCAGCAAACTAATAGCATAAAAGAGCCTGTCCATATCGGATAGGCTCTTTCGTTTTTCTTATGCTTATATACTATAGCCAAAAGTTGTGGCTATAAGACGACTGTAGGCCGATAATGTAAAGTGTTCTTGTATTTAGTACAAATTCTATATTTTTTTAAGTTGATAAATGGTTATTGGATAGTGGTAAGAATGAATTTGCGGAAATTGTCAAGATCCTTTTGGTTGGGATGCCCCATGTGAATAGGTCCCATCGAGCCTTTGCATGAAAACTCTTTTTCTGAAACGGCGATGCCCCTTGCCTGAAGCATCTCACGCATCTGAGGTACAGGCAACTTGATGATGGCGCTCGAGCCAAAGCAGACTACATTTTTCACCTTGTCGGGAGTAAGCGTATTAATGAATTCTACGATGCTGTTATCTATTTTTCCCAATAGCACACCGCTACCTAAATAAAGTGTATCTACAGGCTCGCTCAGACGGACGGTTGCCAGTTCTGGACGTGTATTGGTTAGTTCACCAACAATCTTTGCCATCTTTTCTGTATGGCCAAATTTGCTAAAATATCGGATTGCTGTTTTCATCTTTTTTTTTTGCTTCAAACTATCATTTTTTCTATTTCTCCCTTATGTTCGAATAGGGTACAGCCACCAGTATGTTCCCAGCCGAGGGCCTTAGCTGCACGAATCTTGCGGAACAGAGGCGACTGCAATGCCTTTCTAATGCCCATCGTGGCAACATTGCTGTCGCTGAAAGGTGAGAACGGGCAAGGTTCTGCCGAGCCGTCAGGACCTATGTGGAAGAATCCGCGACCAGAGGCGAGACAACCGCCAAGAGCCTTCTCATCACCTGGGAATGAAAGGAAAATAATATCTGCATAGGCATTACGACGCTCCTCAAGCAGAGCTTCCATTTCTGCCACATGCTCGTCACCGAAGGCGAGGTGTTCCGTACACTTCTCCGTTGGCACATATTCTATAAAGAACACTATCTTGCAGCCATATCCTCGCAAGGTGTCAATGAATTGTGGCGAAGTAACGAGATGATAGTTCTCTGTTGTTACTGTGATGCTTGTGCCAAAGAAAAGGCCTTCCTGCTTCAGCATTTCCATCGACTGCATGGCACGTTTGAATACACCTTGACCTCGACGTTCGTCAGTACCTATTGCTGTTCCTTCTATGCTGATAACAGGCACCATATTGAGATTATCCTTCAGAAATTTCATATAGGAAGGACCTATGAGCGTGCCATTGGTGAAAATGGGGAATATCATATCTTTCACCTCTGCTATTTTCTCAAGAATGTCTTTTCTCATGAATGGCTCACCACCAGCTATAAGCGAGAAGTTTATGCCAAGATTCGCCGCTTCTGTGAAGATGGTTTTCCATTGATCGGGAGTCAGAGTCGCTTTCTGGTTAGCTTTCTCATCCTCGGCTATGCCGTTGCTGCGTGCGTAGCATCCTTTGCAATGTAGGTTGCAAGTGGTAGAGATACTGCTGATGAGGAATGGCGGCACCTCCAGTTCTTCCTGCTCCAGCATTTTCCTACGCCGTTTCTCCGACTTCAGAAAGAGAGTCTGCATACGGAAGGCAAACTTAGCCTCACGCGGATTTGACAGCACGCTCTTATATGCTTTCGCCATTATTGTGCGGATGCTGTTGCTCATGTAAGCTGCCAGATCAAGCGTTCCACTTGTTGCCATATTTATTTCTTTAATGTTTCGATGATTGAATCAAGTTCCTTTGCCAGATGCAGATAGTCGGCTTGCTTTAGAGGACAGGCTGAAAGTTGTTCTCCCATGCCTGAAGGAATCTTTGCATAAGCCTCCTCTTCCAAAGCCTTGCCCTTTGGCGTCAGACTGACAATCTGCTGACGTTTGTCCTTGTCGCCTTTCTTACGGATGACGATACCCAGCTTCTCCATGCGCTGGAGTAGTGGAGTGACCGTATTCGTTTCAAGAAGCAGGCGATTGGCAATGTCACATACAGGCTGTTCGTCCTTTTCCCAAAGCACCATCAGTACGAGGTACTGAGGATAGGTGATACCTAGAGCTGTCAATATCGGTGTGTAGGCCTGCGTAATCAGCCTTGTCGCCGTATAGAGACGGAAGCAAACTTGATTATCGAGTTGTAACTCTGCGTGCATACTCTAATCTCTAATCTCTAATCTCTAAACTCTAAACCCTAACCTCTAATCTCTAACTAAGCATCGTCTCCACGTCCTTCTCAAAGTCCTTTGGCTCTGTGGTTGGAGCGTAACGCTTAATAGTCGCGCCGTCCTTCGAAATGAGGAACTTGGTGAAATTCCACTTGATGTCATTGTCCTTCTCCACGCTATTGCTGATAGCCTTGAAGAGAGTCTTGGCAGCCTTTGCCTTCAGTCCGTTATACTCCTCTGTTGGAGCCTGCTCCTTCAGATACTCGAAGATTGGTTCTGCATTTGCACCGTTCACGTCAGTCTTCTTCATGATCTGGAAGGTCACGCCATAGTTGATCTGACAGAACTCTGCAATCTCTCCATCCGTACCTGGATCCTGCTCCTTGAACTGGTTGCAAGGGAAACCGATGATAACCAGGCCCTTGTCCTTGTACTTCTGGTTCAGTTCCTCAAGTCCAGCGAACTGAGGTGTGAAACCACACTTGCTTGCTGTGTTAACAATCAGCAGCACCTTACCTTCAAACTGAGAGAAATCAATCTCCTTTCCTTTGCTTGTTAAAGCCTTGAAATCATAAATCTTTGCCATATCTTTTTATTTTATGTCGTTTGCGATGTTTTCTGAGTGCAAAGGTAAGAAAAACAATTTATATCGCAAGCGATTTAATTTAAAATTTAGAACAATTTAACAAATGTCGTGCGCGATGTATATCCTGTTTCATATTGTTATCTTCTTCGGTTCGATTCTTATCCATTATTTTATCAGTATTTGTGTACTATATGTTCCGCACTCGTAAAAAGAATATTTTTAAACGAAATGAAAATGCTTTCATATCAGGAGAAGGGATTATGGCAGACGATGAGTTAGCCCCTAATAGAATATATGTTTTGCCATCAAGCGAAATTACGACCAGTAACAAGTAACGGGTAACAATAAGAAAATTAGTGTAATCTGCTGCCTATATTTATTATTTCTATATATAATAAGGTATATAAACTCCTTAGAAAGATTCAGTAAAATTTTTGGCCATACACTAAAATCCTTATTGTTACCTGTTACTTGTTACTGGTCGTGGTTTTGCTTGTCTGTCGCAGGCATTTAAGGCAAAGAGAATGAGGCTGTTACGCAAAAACAGAGGGAGAGGTATAGGTGACTGACAGTCTCAATAACATAACAACAAGCATTAATTTTGGACAGATTCACCTTGTCTTTTCCTGATTTTGGTTTACAGTCTTTTAGTAATTATTATACTGCATTCGTTGACATCATACTTGAAAGGTTGTCGTTTTCCTGGAAAGGGTTACACAATCCTGATTTCGTTGACATCATACAGAATTCGTTTACTCCGCATGGAAAACGATGTAAAGACGCTAAAAATGCTCTGGTACACCCTCCGATGCAGTTCCGTTCCAAGTCCGTTCCAGGTCCGTTGTAAGTCCGTTGATGCTCCATCGATGGGAGCGAACCTGAAGCGAAGGCATAGCGAAGCCAGAGCGAAGGCACAACAGCGTTTCTAACCCTTGCGGTAACAAGTAACAGGTAACAATAAGAAAAATAGTGTCAGCGTATCTCATTCCAGACATAGCGTCCCCCTCTGGATATGCTCTGTTGGGTGGGAATGATGCTAACGAGGTGTTATGGCATACTTGAAGGTATGAAAGGCGATGTAAAGAAACAGCAAAGATAATCAAAAGGGCTGATACTTCATGTAAGTACCAGCCCTAAATTTATCTAATCAAAAAATAATTACCGGACGGACACCAATATCTTTTTGTCATCACTAAAGTAAAGCACAACTACAATCCGAACTTGATTACTGTACCGATACGCCACCAGAGACCGGGCTGGGGAATGGTGGCATAGTCGCAGTATTTCTTGTTGAAGAGATTGCTTGTGTCGAAATAGACGGACCACTTGGGGGCATCCCATGAGAGGCGGGCATCGGTGATGGCATAGGATGGGTTGTTTGCTCCTACGCGATCCTGCCAACGCCATGAGAGACTGAGGGCGAGGCGTTTCCATAGTCTGCCGTAGGCACTCAGAACGACCTTGTGACGGAGATAGTCCATTGCGTATTTACTGCTGATGACAGCCACGTCGTATTCTGAGTCTTCGTGGATATAGCTATATTTCGCAGATAGCTTCCTTAATGGGCAATTCGCGCTCCATAGCTCTTGCGGAAGGAGGTTGAGGTTAAGTTCGAAACCCTTGTTGTCAAGTCCGAAATTGACGGAGCGATAGGTGTTAGGTGATGGGTGTTGGGTGTTGGAGTAGGTTACCCAGTCTATCATATCCGTCTTGTGGGAATAGAAGAGCTGTGCCTCTGCCATGAAGCCGTTGGCGCGGTATTGCGCTCCGAGCTGGTAGTCGGTTGTCTTCTCAGGCTTCAGGTCGCTGTTGCCCTCGATATTCGCTCCGCTGTAATATAAATCGGTAAACGTAGGCATACGCAGAGCCATGTTCCATGAGGCATAGAGTTTCCACGCATCGGTTGGGCGATAGCTGACGTCGATACCCGGATAGACGCGCCATCGGGTGTCAAGACCGTCGTTCATGTTAGCAAGCAGACCGAGGGAGAGGGTAAGGTCTTGCAGGAGGATGTCGTGCTCAAGGAATGCGGAGATGTTGGTTCGCGTGTCCTTGAATTTGTAGAGCTTGTCGGATTCGGCATCGTGTCCGCCTGTCTTCTCCCAATCGGATTCAGGCATAGGCTTGCCGAGTTTCGTGCTTTTGATGTTCTCGCCACGCACCTCTATTCCGAGCGATGTCTTGCCTAAGGCAGAAGGAAACCATGCATTGAGGGAAACGCCCTTGGAGTCAACCTTATGGAAGTTCTCGCCGGCAGGATTATCCTTGTGCCATTGGTAGTGGTCGAACCAGCGATTCCAATAGAGTTGCGGAGCGAGATGAACATTTCCCAACTTGATGTCGGCGTTGAGAGCAGCCATAAGTCGCTCGTTGCTCTCCCATTGGTCGGTTGACGAAGCCCCGTAGAACGTGTTGGCTGCGTAGGGTTTATAGCTGTAGCCGAGCTGTCCGCTGAGGGTGGCATTATCGCCCATCTGCGCATTTCCATGATAGAAAACACGCGAGGATGTGAAATAACTGTTAGGCGTGGCTCCATCGGTGCGGGTATAGCCTCCTGAAAGCAGATGGTGCGTAGAGCCGAAGGACTTGACGAGGGAGGCGTTGCCGTTGGCGTAGCCGTATTGGCCAGCACTCAAGCTCACAATGCCCGTGCCCGAATCGGCTCCCTCTCTACGGGAGAGGGCGGGGGGAGAGGCCGTAACGATATTTATCACGCCATTGAATGCGCTGGTGCCATAGACACGCGCAGCAGGTCCTTCGAGCACTTCTATGCGCTCGATGTCTTCTGGAGAAACGGGAAAATCGGCTGATAAATGACCTGTGTGAGGTGAGGAGATGTTGACTCCATTCAACAGAATGGTAATCTGGTCAAAATTTCCTCCACGCACGGAGATGTCCGTCTGAACACCAAAGCCACCACGCTGACGGACATCCACGCCGATGGCTAATTTCAAAATGTCGTTGATACTCTCTGCCGCCGCACGATGAATATCCTCTCGTGTGATGACAGACACGATCTTTGCTGACTCTGCAAGTGTCAGCGGAGCACGAGAGCCGGTAACGACCACCTCTTCGAGCTTCAGTTCTGAGCGCTGGAGCGAATCTCCGGTTGCCTCGGTATTGACGCTAATGCCCTCAGCCTTTGCGTGGGAGAGAGTAGCGACGCTGAGGGTTCCGATGAGCACCTCACGACCGGCTACGGCGAAAAGGGCATAGCCTTTGCGTGAGAAATGCTTGAATCGCAATGCCTTGCGCTCACAGAATTGTTTCTGTTGCATTTGTTTTTTGTTAGTTAAAATGAAATTAATATAGAAAAATACGGAGCATATGCCCCTTCCTTCTTATCTATAGTAAAAGCTGTTTCCCGCTATCCTGAATAGGGAGAATGGCTTTTTGCGCTGCAAAATTATGAAAATATTTTTGAATAGCCAAATGAAATAAATGATAAAATGAAAAATGATAAATGAAAAATACTTTGCGCATAGAATTTATCTGAACACGGAAATCCTAGAATAAACGACTTGCTTTAGCTTGTTGAGCTTCAGCGAAAAAAGTTTTCATTTCGTCCGTGCTTTCTGTGTCAATAAAAAAAGGAAGCGGATTTATCTGGTTTTATCAGACAGATCCGTTTCCCTTAATATTTTACTTTCCTACAAGAAGAAGGATTACTTCATCATATACGGGAAGTGGAGGGCAAAGAGATTGCCTGCCGAGGTGCCATTCTTGTCATAGGCTGTGAGGATGAGTGAGGTGGCCTTATTTTCCCCGCCCCATGTGCCATTATCCGCAAATTCAAGGTATGTGGCATCATCGTCACTATCATAGAAGAAGCTGCCTGACATGCTATCCTTATCGTTTGTTGTCGTACCGCCGGTGTTGGCATCAAACAGCATGGTAACAATGCTGTACTCCTGGAACTTGCCAATATACTGACCCGCACTAAGGGTGATTGTGTTGGTCTTCTCCTTGAAGCTGACAGGGATGATTAATTTGTAGTCGGTGAGTACGAGAGCGTAAGAAGTAACGCCTGCGGTATCGGTTGATGCCACGAACTCAGCATTGAGCGCTTTGTAATCAGCAATCTTTGCATCATAGTACACGAGCAGCATCTCGCCAAGGAGGTCCTTGGCAATCTCACATTGCTGAACGAAGATGGAATCCTTCACACTTCCTGCCTCATAATAGACGTATCCGCTACGCAGATGGCCTGTTGCATTTTCTGCAATGCCGAGAGAGAGAACGCCATCCTTAGCCTTACAGGTAATCCAGTCCTCAGCGGTATAGCACTTGAAATCCAAGTTGGTTACGTAAGGAATCTGGAGGTCAGCCTTTGCATCATCGAGATACAAATTACTTGCCTCTACAGAGACGATAGCACCCTTCTGAATGACAGCCACCTCGGTAACGTCGTTTCCGCTTTTGACGGTAATCTTTCCGCTACGATATTCAAGACCGGTATTGTCGGTGGTCTTAACGGTGATTGTCTTTCCGCTTACAGAGGTGGTGAACCAGTCGGAAGAGGCTGTTGCATCGATAGCAGACGGAGCCTCGACAACGATAGTGCCCTCGGCAGCCTTAACCGGCATATCGGAAACATTCTGGCTAACGATTTTGATGGAATTGGTGAGTGTGTATTCACCCTCCTCGCTGTCGCTGCATGACGCCAGGCCAATTACGACTAACGTCAGCAGTATTATATTTAATATCTTTTTCATGTTGATAGTCGTTTTTAATTATCAAACGGAGATGCGATTTCCTCCTTATATACCGTGAAGTACATTTCAGGATCATCAATCTGCTGCATCTTTATCCATGTAGGATTCTTAAGATTATCGGCAGTCAGGGTGTAAGAGAAGCCTGCAGGACCGGTGAGAGCACTTATTACATAGTTATAGTTCGCGTTGGAGAAGTACCAGCCGCCATTGCCTTCAACCTTTCCTGTGAAATAAAGGGTAAGGATATCGTCGGTGAGTATGTCTGCATCAAGAACCAGAGAACCGCCATAATTTCCTTTACTATCTCCGCTTATGAACGTGAATCCGAAGGCGCCTGAATAGCCGTCGAGGATGTCGTTAGGACCGAGAATCATGTACTTTATTTCCTCGCCTATTTCTGCACTACCCTCCTTTGCCTTATTGAATAACTTCAAAGCCTTCTCAGACATAGCACTTGCCTTGAAGAACCAATAATGGGTGGTAAGGAACTCGGTAAGAGGCTGTGGAATGGCAACGAGGGCAATAGAATTATCGGTTGGGTTTGCCCAGATGCCATTCTCTGAATAGTTGAAGCCTTCAACGTTCTTACCCATGATAGTCACGGTGTCCTTCAACTCAAAACCAGTAGTGGTTGTGATGAAAGGCATCTCCGTGCTCTCACCAGTCTTAGGATCGGTGAATAAGAACACGTTGCCGGTACGACGAACGAGGATAGAGTCGCCATCAATAACGAAAGCGTACTTGCCAGAGTACATTTTCTCCTCTATGTTCTGCACTGAGGCAATATATTCCTTTGCCGGCTGACCGAGGCGATGCATATACATCATATTGCCGCTACGCTTACCCTTGAGAGTGATGAGGTCGCTTTGAACATCCATGATAATGAACTCAAAGTCACCATCCTTTGCCTCATATTCGCTTGATGATGGTGTGGCATATGCGTGCATCAATGAGTTATAGGTGTCGAAACTGAGGACAGGACCGTCATCATTAGTGAGCTTATAGAGACTTGTCTCGCCCTTTTCTGCATTCTGTGAATATACGGTAGCCTCAGTACCCTTGAACTGAATTGCGTATGCAATACCGCCATAGGAGAGGTCACGACTTGGATAGTAGTCGAGTGTCCAGCCGTTCTCGTTGCCTGTGAGAGCTGCCTTTGTCTTATCAAGAACCTCCTGCATTCGCAGAGAAGAAGACTTGTCGAATACATCCTCCTGATCTTTCAGACATGACTGAAGCAATAAGGTGGAAAAGAGGAAGAAGAAGCCTAACCAAGCCTTCCCAAAGGGAAGGATGTTTGAATGACCTATATGATTATCGTGTTTCATATTTTTTGCTTTTATTTTTACTTTCTTACTTCACCGTAATATCCATTAAATCCACCTTACCAGCGACGATATCAGCCTGACGGCGCTGAACGGTTTCGCGAAGAACATCAATGTCGATATTGAAGTTTTCCTTCATGTAGCGACGGACGATGTCAAGCTTGGTGTTTATCAGCTGAGAAGGATTTGTTGATGTCTCACCAGTCTTTGCAGCCTTGTCTGCAGCATCTTTGTCAGCCTGCTCCAACCTGCTATTCCAAGTCTCCGCATCATTGACTATATACTCAGAGAGCATCTCGGCAAAGTCCTCCGTATACGATTCCTGAGAGTAATCAGAGATGAAGCCTCTTGACAGGTATTCCTTGTTGAATGGCTCCTCGCTCCACATATCACCCAAATAATCCTTACCAGAAACCAACTGAAAATCAGCTGGGATAACCTTTGTCTGGTTCATGATATGGGTGAACTCGTGGTGGATGGTCTTGAAATAATAATAGTTCATATATTCAGGACCTTTAGCGATATTCTCGCTGAGATAGTTAAGACCTGCAAGAAGAATCTTACGCCCGCCCTCAGCAGTACCGAGAATGTATGTGCCATTGTTGCGGTACTCCCATTCTCCGATAAGGAAGAACATCTTTGGGAAGTAGCGACGCGTGAAGTCTGTGCCGGCAACCTCATCGTATGTCTCAACGCATAGATACTTTACGAGATGTGCCATCTTAACGGCATCCTCATAATGTGCAGGTACGGTATAGTAGTCGTAATCAGACTCCGTTTCCTTGTATCTGTACTTGAAATCGATATTATATGGAATGGCAAAGTTCACCTCTAGCCATTTATCGAACTTCGTCTGCTCCTCATTAGGCGTTACAATCACGCTCTTGCTCTCGTCGGGATCATCAGCGGTACAGGAGCTTAATGCCATCACACCAATCGCAAGCGGTATTATCAATTTATTTAGTTTCATAATTATATGCTTTATTAAATGTACTATTTAGCTATTTACTAATTACTATTTTATATACTATTTTTATAAATTTACCATTTTCATTTGGCTTTGTACTAAGATAAATAGTACATCCATCAAATTGCAAATAAATAGCAAATCGTAAATAGTCAAATAGTAAATAATTATTTTATCTCGGGTTCTTCTCCAATCCTGCCTCAATAACCTTGTTAGGAAGCTGTAGGGCGCGTCGAGGATCATCTTTCTTCAGAAAGCCCTTTTTCTTCTCTGGCACACCCTTAGCATTCATCACACGACGTGGAATCTCGATGCCGTAACGCTTGATGTCAAACCAGCGAAGACCCAGGTGCATGGTCTCTATGCGACGGAAAGTAAGGACTGCCTGAAGCATATTCTCCTGAGTGCTGCCTTCTGCATCGATTGCGAATGAAGGGTTGAGATGCTTCTTGAGTTGTGAGTCAATACTGTCCTTGTCAGAGTATGAGTACTTGGCATTGTTATAGAACTCATTCACCATATCGGTTGTCAGCACCTTAGTGCTCTTAGTCATAGCGTGCATCCACGTGGTCATATCCTCGCAAGCCTTGTCATACTGCTTGAGCATGATGTAAGCCTCTGCACGACTGAGAAGAGTCTCGTCAGAGGTGAAAGTAGGATATACCGTGTGACTATGTCCGATCTGTGCCACAGGGTCTGTGAATTCGAAAATGTATGGCAACTTCCAGAAAATAGTCTTATCCATATTGGTAGCAGAATAGACTTTCGGAGTTTCATGGAATGCCGTATAGCTACCCCATAACTGTGTAGCACTCATATCCTCTTTCTCTGCAAGATACCTGCCATGAGAGAATCGGCTGTTGACGCGATATGCGCCAAAGAGAAGTCCCGCATCAGAATATGATGTAAGCAACAGGAGGTTTGCATTCTCGTCTGCATTAATATACTGATTGGCTATAGCATCTTGATTCTGTGGCAATGTTGAAATATACTTCCAGTCACGAAGCATTGATGCCGGATTATCGCCAAGACACAATGTAGCAGCATCGATAGCCTTCTGCCATTGCTCGGTGAAGAGAAAGAAACGTGTTGCGAAAGCGTATGCCGCACGCTTTGTGAAGTGGTACTTAGGAACTGTGTAGTAAGAACCATTGACAAGTGGAAGACCTTCTTCTATGTCGGCCTGAATATGGTTGTACAGTTCCGTCATATTGCCACGCTTGTACTTAGGACTTAGCTGCGCCTCCGGCTCTGTGAGGTAAGGAAGTCCAAGCTGAGTATCGTTCTTTGTCTTGTCGTAAGGCATACAGAACATATTTGCAAGCATGAAATAGTTGTATGCGCGGCACATGAGAGCCTCGCCTTTTGCTTCCTGCATAGCGGAAGATTCTGGTAGATTCTCGATTGCCTTCAAAGCCTCGTTTGCAGCAGAAATGCTGACGAGAGAACTTTCCCAGAAGCTCTCAAGAGACCCTTCATCCTGTTCTATCTCGTCCTTCCATGCCCATGTATCCTCACAGAAACGGTTGGTTTCCGGATTATTCTCACCATAGTCGTCCATGTTGTCAGAAACGAGTTCGGCTACACATATATGATCATGATTAGGATAGGCACCTACAAGTAGGTTCTCCACCTTCTGTTCATTATCAATTATTGCGCGGTTATCTGGATTTGTATCGAGGAAATCGTTACAACTCACCATGCTGGAAGCACCTAGCATAATCGCGCTCGTGTATGTATATTTTAATAATGTGTTCATAAATGCATGTACAATTTACCATTTACTATTTACAATTTACTATTTCACCTCAACGATTACGCGACGATCGTAAGCTGTGTTCTCGAGCATACTTACACCGCCCTTGCTGCTTATTACCATCTGGCTACGGCTAACGCCTAATGCCTCGAGAGACTTGGCAACAGATTCTGCACGCTGGGCAGAGATGCGGTTGTTGATTTCCTCTGTGCCTGTTGCGCTATCGGCATAGCCTGTGAGATACACCTTGAGGTCAGGATTCTTCTTTGCAGCCTCAGCAATAGTGCGGAGATTAACTTCCTCACCAGCCTCAAGCTGTGATGCTGAGTTGAGTGCGAAGAATATTGAGAGTGGCATGAACTGCTTTTCCTTCTCAACCTTGACAATTTCCTTGACTACTTCCTTGACAATCTCTTTACTCTCAGCAGGCTTCTGGTTAGCGAGCTGTCCGCGCAGACGGTTGATTTCGGCGTTAGCGTTGTCGAGATCAGACTGGAGCATAGCAACACGTCCGTCATCTTTCTTCACGCTTGAGTCGTTACCGCCAATACCAACGCGAAAGGTTGCCGTGAACTGCTTTGGCGTTGGAGCTGCCACACCACCGGCATTGAAGAACTCAGGATCCTGACCGTTCAACTTCTTATCGGCATAGATAAGGAAGAGGTTGGTTGCCTGAAGCTTCAGAGAGAGGTTGGCAAGACGAAGCTTTTCGGTTATGCTCTTAGGGAAATCATAGCCGACTGAAATTTCCTTCATACGGATGAAGTCGCCCTTCGCAATACGCTCTGTGCTATAGTTGTAGGCATTGTAGGCGTATGCGAGATCTGGGTCATTCTTGTTCTGACGCTTTGAAGCGATAACCGGAATGTTAGTGTATTTCTCATCACCCGGAACAGTCCAACGGTTGTTGAACTCCTTCGGAGTAGCTATGAGATCGCTGTATTCTTCCTTGAAAATAGGGTCGAGACGCACCACATTACCGAATGAATAGGTAACGAATACGTTCAACGACAGATTCTTGTACTTGAATACGTTACCAAGTGAACCTACGTCGGTTGGCTCTATAGAACCTGAGTATTCAAGGAACAAGAGTTTTTTCGCATCCCTCTCCTGGAAATAGATGCCAGTAGAGCTTATGTTGCCGTTCTGATCAAGGAATGTTGGAATACCTTCATTGTTCAGTCCCATGAAAGGAATTGAAAAGAGTGCACCTACAGGGTAGCCCTCGCAAGCAAATGCCGTTGGTTTTTTGTCACCATCCGAATCGGTACTCTTACGTGTGACGAGATTCATCACATTACAAGTTGTATTCAGTTCGGTTATGGTATTTGAAGAATGAGAGTAGATGAAATTAGTCGTCCAAGAGAAGTCGCGTGTCTTGATGTTTGTGGTTGTAAGACTTACCTCAATACCATGAGCTCTCATTGATGCGATGTTACCGAGTTTCTCAATCTCACCACCTACACCCTGTGTTGTTGCATAGCCGATAAGGTCGTAGTTATTACGTCTGTACCAATCCACCTCAAGGTTGATGCGGTTATCGAGGAAACCGGCAGAAAGACCGAGGTTAAGCTCATGCTTCTTCTCGTATGTGAGTTCCTCGTTTGCAAGGTTCTTCACATAGAGCATAGACTCACGTACGCTTGCAAAAGGACGCCAAGGAGTCTGGCTACCGATTTCTACGATAGCATTTGAAATGCTTGGACGCTCAGCGGTAAGTGAGTATGAAGCACGAAGAGAGAGGTGTGAGAGAGTTGGTGTGTACTTCTCGAAGAAATCCTCCTCGTGTACGTTCCATGAACCTGACACGTTCCATGTAGGCAACCAACGGGCAGAACGGCTCTTACCCATGCGGTTAGTACCCTCATAGCGGTAAGTTCCATTAAAGGTATAACGACCTTTATATGAGTATGTTCCGTTAGCGAAGAAAGCAGCACTACGCTCGTGTTTGTTCTCTAGAGTATAATAGTCGGTATTCTCTTCAGAACCCTTCTTGAATACCTGATATGCATAGTTTGGAATCTCGCCCATAGAGTATTGCATACCCCAGCCACGGAACCAAGTCTTGTGACGGTCAACGTAGTTTGTTTCCATACCGCCATAGAGATTCACGATGTGATCCTCTGCAAAGACATCGTTGTAGGCAGCCGTGAGACGGGTGTCCCACTTGTACATATTACGATTTGTGCGCTCGTAGATACCACCGTCAGGAAGTACGGAGATTGGGAGTGCATAGATGTTATCAGGATCCTTATAGAGGAATTTGTTTTCTTCGCGGATCTTAGAATTACCCATTGCACGATAAGCCATAGCCTGATTACTATTATCGAGGATATAGTGCTCCTGACTTGTTGTGGTATTCTGCATTCCTGCGAGCAATGTGAGCTCAACCTTCTTGATAGGCTTGTATTTCAGGCTACCGGTAACGCGGAAGTCGTTTACGCCCAACTCCATATAGTTGCTCTCCAATTCATTAAAAATATTGAATGGAGCATAGCTGCGTGTGTAATACTCATCTGGATCAAGAGCACGTGAGGTATTTATAGAGTAAGAGTATGGGTTGATGTCAAAGTTACGCTTCACCTCACCAGTTACCGGGTCAGTTTCATTACTGATAGTACCTGGAGCCTCCTGTTTACGGAAAGAAGCATTAGCTATGACGTTGAACTCTAGTTTCTTGCTGATATTGAATGTAGAGTTGAGGTTTGCCGTATAACGCTCAACCTGACTTCTCTTATACCAACCCGGATCATACATAGCACTTACAGATACGTAGTGCTGTGATTTCTCCGTACCAGAAGAAACGCTTACAGAATGGTTGTGCATGATGCTGTTTGAGAACAGACGGTCAAACCAGTTGGTGTTTCTCATTTCGGCAGCACGGAGATATGCGTTACGGGCAGCCGCTGTGTTGGCAAGTCCGAACTGACCTGTCTCTGGATCATACTCTGAAATGAGCTGATACATCCTGCCATATATTCCACTCTCAGGTTCCCTTGCAATCTCCGCATAGTTGAGATAGCCTTTCTGTTCGAGCTCCTGATATACGGACATCTGATCCTGAGAGTTCATGATGTTGAAGTTGCTATAGCTTGGCTTCAGACGCATGGTATATTCGCCTGTATAGTTTACGAATGCACTTCCGGTCTTACCCTTCTTGGTCGTGATAACAATGACACCTGCCATAGCGCGGGCACCATAGATAGAGGTTGCAGAGCCATCCTTAAGAATCTGGAAAGACTCGATATCGTCAGAGTTGAGTCCTGCGATGGCACTTGAGATAAGGGTTTCGGCATCACCAGAAGAGAGGTCGTCAGCACTTACCTCCGTAACATCCTCCATGATAACGCCGTCAACAACCCAGAGAGGCTTTGACGAACCATAGATAGAGGTAGCACCACGGACACGGATCTTTGGAGCCGTACCGAATGTGCCTGATACGTTCTGTACGCTCACACCGGCAGCACGTCCCTCAAGGGAGCGAGAGATATCCGCCATACCGTCAATCTTTGCCGATGTAGCGTCGATCTTTGCAGTAGCACCAGTGAAGAGACGCTTGTCGGTCTTTACCATACCTGTAACAACTACGTCTTCAAGCAGACCGTCGCTTACAAGGTTTACAACCATACCGGCCTTTGGAGAGACAATCGCAGTCTTCATACCGACATAGCTGATAGATAACTTCTTGCCACCTGGCACACTAATAGTAAAATTACCATTAATGTCCGTGACAGTACCCTTCTTGTCGCCCTGTATCATAACAGTAGCACCTATTACCGGTTCACCGTCCTCCTGCGAGAGAACAGTACCTGTAACCTTGGTTTGTGCCAGCGCTGTTGTTACCATACACAGCATACTGACCAAAAACATGAGTAGTTTTTGTTTCATACCTTAATACTCTATATTACTTGAAAAATTTATTACGTCTTTATACCTCGGGCTTATTAGGATTTTATGTTGGACGAGTGTAATTTCTAACCTTTTGTAATTTGTGTTGTATCCGATTGCAAAAGTACTTAAAATTTATTAAAAGAACAAACAAAATACTAAAATTTTTTCACATAAATGATATTTGTCAAGTAAATACCATATATAAGGTATGCGCGCGTAAACTTTTTTAACTTTTCGCGCGAACAGAAATCATAATTGAATACAAAAAAACGGTCAAAGCCCCCTTTTCCAAAGGAGGCCTTGACTCTTATATAGCTCTTATGCTGCTCTTATTTCTTTCTAGAGACTATATCCTTCATCTCGTCAAATACCTGTTCTGCAAAACCGACATGTTTCTTTACTATCTTGCCTTCTGAATTTATGACGAAAAATGTCGGAGTACCTTGAGCATCGTATTTCTTCTGTATGTCAATAGCGCAATTATGGTCGTTCCATTCATGCCAGCTTACTTCTCCGAATGGTTTCTTCTTCCATTCCGACAGTTTGTCGGTAGAAACGGTTATCATCTCAAAATTGCCCTTGTTTTGCTTATAGAATTTCTCAAGATATGGTTTTGCTTTCTGACACCATCCACAATACAAATCGTTGAACACAAGAATAGTGTATTTGCCTTTGCCTAAGAAATCATTGAGATGATGCGGCTTGTCATTATAGTCATATAGCTCAAAATCGACCATCATATCACCCTCTTTCAAGAAATCCTTCTTGCCATATTTTTCGATAGTTTTCTCAATATTTGCCTTGCATATCTTCTTTATCTCAATAGAATCAATCATCGAATTATCTTCAAGATTGCTAATGTCATAAGAGTAAATCGCAGGCTTTATTATATCATCAGAATGTCCAGTAAGAAGGTACAGCGTATTACCATCACCAGACAGCATGATTTGCTGATAGTAATTGTCAAGATGAATTACCTGTTGCTTCACTCCTTCCCAATCAAAAACCTCCACGGTGTTGCCATAGACATATCCATCATTCTCGTTACATTTCTCTCCTTTTATGTTGGAATCCCTTAGAAGCATATATATCCTATCACTATTCGTGCAACAAGCCAAACGTTCTGCTGGGGGAGTTTCTGTAAGTATATATGAATACAGGTCACATAATTTGTTCACTTTTGTTCCATCGACACTAAATATATAGGCAAGATTTGCATATGGATTTAGATATAAGAATTTGCCTTCCTCATTTCCTAATATGGTACAACCAGCTACATAGTTATACCATCTAGCCGTATCATTTAACGCTTCATCATCAGGCCAATAGTCCAGGGGAATGGTCTTTTGATTCTTAAAGTCAAGAACAGAAAACAGATGTTTAATATCGTCGGCATAACTAATGGCTGTTAGAATGGTCGTGTCGGATATAGCAGCACTACCGCGAGCTACATCCCTCACTCCTTGCAGTTGCTTTAAATCGTATCTCTCCCATTTTTTCTGATCCAAGATTGCAGCATTGTCAGCATTTGGAATTTTAACCAGAGAGTTTATTACCATACCAGACATAGGATTATTTAGCAGAATTAACTCGCCATTATTCCCTTGAGCAAAATGAACAAAGCCCCAATCTTCTTGTCCATCATTGTTTGGTAAGTCCTCGGCTTTTTGCCATTCATTTTTGGTAATTTTTCCAACACACTTACCACCATCTGCCGCAGTTGCAATCATGGCATCTCCAGACATAAAGACAGGCCATAGGTTCTCATTTGCAGAAGCAATCTTTACTTCCTGTCCTCTCAGGAAGAACTCGCCACCTGCATTTTGCTCTGAGCATGCGCAGAACAAAACGGACATCAATAATCCCAACCAAGTTATTCTCATAATTGTTCTGGTTTAATTATTGTTATTAGTTTTATCGCCTACTCTTTTCCAGATTTTCGGCTGTCTCTGTTTTGATTTTTATCGTCGTTAGTAATCAAATACAATGAAGATGAAGCACCCTTTGACATCCGTTTCTTGCGAACGGACTTACAACGGACCTATAACGGACCTACAACGGACCTATAACGGACCTGAAACGGACCTATAAAAAACCTGTGGAATTTTACAAGATTTTAGCCAGCAACCTATTCTCCGTCTTTATACTGCAACGTGCGTTCCCACATACTCCGATGTTATCAACATCGGACTTCCTCGTACGAAAGACATAGTGCATGTCAGCCTCAAAGGCTGGCGCACGTCTTTGATGTCTGAGTACAAAGATACGCAAAAGTTTTTATCTATGCAAATGAAAATGCAAAAAATTGTCGTTGCCCCGAAAAAAAGACACACAAAAAAAGGATCAGTAGAAACTCACGTCTCGGCTGATCCTCCAAAACTTTTATTTGATTATGAAAGGGGGAAACATTGTTATAAATTATTCTTCTTTCGGGGCTACTCTTATGAGTAGCGGAGTATCTGACCTGGGCGAACCTTAACGTCGCGTGTCAGATGATTGAGCTTGCAGAGTTGTTCAACGGTTACACCGCGACGCTTAGCAATGCCGTAGAGTGTCTCACCAGACTTAACCTTATGATAGCGTGTCTCTGTGTACTGGCGAACCTCGCTTTCAGCAATTTCCTTCTGTTCCTCTACATTCTCTGTCTCCTCAGGAGCGCCTTCAAGTCGTATTGTCTTGTTGACAGCAACAGACTCATCCTCATAGTTGCTCTTACGGAACATATAATAGTCGGCAGTCACGTCCTGATTGACGAAATCGAAGAGCAAAGCAGGATTAAGCGCTACACCACAGAGACGTGTCTCAAAGTGAAGGTGTGAACCTGTGCTTCGACCGGTGTTACCACCAAGACCAATAGGCTGACCAGCCTTTACTGTTTCATTCTCATCTACCAACCAGTCACTCATGTGACCGTATATTGTCTCAAGACCGTTAGGATGGCGAATAACGAGGAACTTACCATATCCACGAGCCTCGTATCTCTTTACGCGAACCTTTCCTGAGAAGGCTGCACGAATAGTATCACCAATATATACCTTAACGTCAAGTCCCTTGTGCATACGTCTCATACGGCCGAGTTTACGCATTCCCATCTCACTTGTGATGACTCTGCTAGTCGTTGGCATACAGAAATTCTTCAAGCTAATTCTAAACGAGTCAGGAAGTTCTGTCTGCTTGTGAGCGTATGTATTATCCCAATCTTCATACAGCTGAGAAGCTGGGTTTTGAAGTGATTCCCGTTCTATTACCGTCTTTAATGCTAAAGTGTCAACTGCACGCATTCTGCGATCTACTGGCGCTTGCCTTGCAAGCAAATCTTGTGCCGCGACTGGTGCTGAAACCAGCATGAGCATAAATGGTAGGATGAATAGCTTATATATTTCCTTTAATTTCATCAAAAAACTGTTTAGTTAATATTCAAACGCTTCCACAAATTCCCCAATAGTGGAAAAAACTGATGCAAAGATAATAAAAAAAAACGGTTCAACCAAACAATTTCCGACAGAAAGTCCTCATTTTTAACATTAAAGCTCTCTTTTAACATCCATTAACAGACAACGTCCGAAAAATAGTTTATTATTTCGAAAATTATTTCTAACTTTGCAATCAAAATTGCATATTTATGAATATAACCCGCATAATACCCCTGACATTCTTGATGTGCATCAACAATTTGGCCGTTTTTGCACAATCTACAGGAAATCCGCAGAAGGGAGGCAACTACCTATATTGCCACATGAGCGGACGGGGACAATGGACGGCTTACGCGGTTTCGCGTGACGGGGAGGAATTTCACGACCTCATAGGAGGCGACTCTATTTTCTCGAGCAGGGAACTGGCGGCTATAGAGGGTGGTACGCGCGATGCGTATATATGCAGGAAGCACGATATGAGCGGTTACTTACTGGTGACTACCGACATGAACAACTCCGCCACCAAGCGTCTTGGAAAGAAAGAGACATGGGACAACTACGGCATCAACCTATTGACTTCCGACGACCTCATCCATTGGAAATCAACGACTTTCGATTTCCGCAAGGGACTGAAAATCTTCTCTGACACCAAGACCGGGAAAGACCGAGAACGTTCTGTTTATAAGGACTGGAGAACCATTAACCGCGTCTGGGCTCCTCAGATTTTCTGGGATTCAGAGTATAAATGGCCAGATGGTCGCAAGGGCGGCTATTTCATTTACTACTCCCTATGGAACAGAGACGAGGAGGCATACGACCGCATGTACTACTCATACGCCGACGAGAGTTTCACCACCCTCACCCAGCCACGTCTGCTTTTCGATTGGGGCTATGCCACAATTGATGCGGACATCAACTATGTGCCAGCCGACGGGAAATATCACATGATGATAAAGAAGGAAGGCGGCCAGCCCGGACTCTTCACATCAACATGTAACTCCCTGACAGGCAAGTGGCCGGAGCCCGACTCTACCGAATATGTGAACTTCGAGGGTAAGAAGAAATGCGAGGGCGTATCAGCCTTTCAGCTTGAAGGCGATGACACATGGCGTATTGCGTATATCGAGTATTCATCCCGTCCGCGCAACTATCGCATCTGCAAAGCCGACAAATTCATGCGCAATTTCTCCGACCCTAAAAATATAATAGGTGTAGCTGCTCCTCAGCACGGCTCTTTCATGCGAATAACCAACGAGGAATACGACCGGCTGGTCAAGGCTTTCCCTATCATTCCAGAAAAGAAACAAGAAAATGACACAAGAAAACATCAATAGCACCCCATCCGTTTCTACCCTTTCCGAAGAAAAGGTAGCGCTCAAGCCAGCATCTTCCATGCTGGTTCTGTTTACGACTTTCTTCCGTATAGGGCTCTTCACTATCGGCGGAGGATATGCCATGATTCCGCTGATTGAGGCAGAGATAGTAAACAAGCATAAATGGATTGGCAAGACCGAATTCCTTGACCTGATAGCAATAGCTCAATCATGTCCGGGAGTATTCGCAATCAACATCTCCACATTCATCGGCTACAAGAAACGCCATACCGCGGGAGCCCTTTGCTGTGCTCTCGGAACGGCTTTGCCTTCATTCTTTATAATATTGCTGATCGCTATGTTCTTCCACAACTTTCAGAATGTGCCTTGGGTGGCAAGTGTCTTTGCAGGCATACGACCAGCCGTTGTAGCCCTTATCGCCATACCGACTTGGAATATGGCAGTACGTGCAAAGATCACTTTCATCAATTGCTGGATACCTTTCATAACAGCCGTGCTCATCTGGGCATTAGGCGTTAATCCTATTTATATAATCCTTGCCGCCGGCATCGGAGGTTTCCTTTACGGACAATTCATCAAGCCAACAGAATAAGCGTTTCATAAAATTATGATATTCCTGTCACTCTTCTATACATTCTTCTTAATAGGCCTTTTCGGATTCGGAGGAGGCTACGGAATGATCTCCCTGATTCAGACACAAGTGGTGTATGAACACCATTGGATGACATCTGCGGAATTCACTAATATAATAGCCATCTCACAGATCACCCCAGGTCCTATAGGCATCAACACAGCAACATACTGCGGATACACAGCCGTATATAACCTAACAGGCGACACTTGGCTTGCCATACTAGGATCATGCACAGCCACATTCGCGCTAATGTTCCCATGCTTTGTGCTGATGATTGTGATAAGCAAACTGTTCATGAAATATATGAACACTAGCCTTGTGCAGAGCATTTTCCTCGGACTTCGTCCTGCCGTTGTCGGACTTCTTGCAGCCGCAACCCTACTCCTTGCCAACAAGGAGAATTTCTCAACTCCAGACAATCCTTGGCAGTTCTACATCTCTATATTCCTCTTTGCCGCTACGTTCGTAGGAACAAAATGGGTAGGAATAAATCCTATTAGGATGATAGTCTATGCGGCATTCGCAGGATTAGTGCTTTTATAGTGCATTCTTTCATGTGTACGTACACAAAAGATTGATATTAATCAAGTAAAAGCTTATTAGGACAAAAAAAACGTAATTTTGTTTGCGCACACAAAAAAATAGTCGTACCTTTGCATCGTCAAAAGGAAAAAAGAAGTGACAACTTCCGGAAACATTCCTTAGACGATTCAAAAAGATTGTTTAGGTTAGTAGAATAATAGATTTAGGTTTTAGTTATTAGGTTAAAGATTGTTTGACTCTTGGATAGCATAAGAAGGACCGCGAGGTTGTTCTTTGAATTTAGAAAAGGATTTTAGTTAAACATATTTTTTTCAACACCCCACCAGTCGTGAGACCAGTGGGGTGTTTTTTTGATTTGTACCAAAAGCCGTTTCTGAACAAATTGTGATTTTTAACATTTCCAGCGAGCATTTTCTCAAATATTTTTTGTAAATTTGCAGTCGTTTTATACTTGCAAGACGGTTTTATTAGCCACACAGCACAATGAAGATATGTTTTTGATATCTAGCATATTAACAAAAAGGATACTACAAACAATAACGTGCTTGATGTTGATATCATGCATTACGATTTCGTGTAGCGAGGATTCTTCTGATAATTCGCAGAATGTTCGTTATGTGAAAAAACTTAATGTAATTATTCCAGATTTGTTAATAGGCGATGAAACAACAACTATGTCGGTTGTAAGAGAGAATTCAAGCCTTCAGCTTTTGCCGAGAACAAATGATTCAATTGGAGTTTTTCCCGATGATGATTTCCAGATAGGATTCTCTATGACAAATGGAGAGGGGTTCAAACGTGCATTATCAGGAGGAAAAAGTTTGATACTGAAAGATTCTGCTACTTATTCTGCCTATTACCCATATGTCAGTCAATTTGATTTGGACAAATCCAACATTCCAATGAGAATGAACGAACAGACACAGAACGGGAATGGTAGTAGCGATCACATTGGCTATATGGCAGCTATTAACGCGAAAGCAGACGAGGAAGAATGTGTGACATTTACATTCCAGCATTTGGCTGGCGTTCTACATCTGCAATTTGCTATGCCAAATGCCTCCAATATTAGGAAAGTATTATTGCAAAGCAATGGCAGTTTTACGACTGAGGCGATATTGAATTTGAGAGACAGCACAATAACCGCAAAGAACATATCGACTGTACAAGCCCTGAATCTGAGGAATGTTTCCGTAGAAAAAGATCAGGAATTAGAGCTTTATCTGAATATTTTACCTGTAGATCTAAGCGGGAAAAATGTTCATGCGAAGATTTATGATGATAATGGGATATGCTACACAGCCACATGGGAAGGCAAAGACTATAAAGCAGGAACTTTATATAAAGTCGAGAAAAATGCAGAAGTTGATGCTGCCATGAACTCAGGATTGCCCATTGTCTTCATAGACACCCCGAACAATGCGAATATAGAAAGCAAAACCGAGTGGATGGGGAAAACATCCATTTCCATTATTGACACAGACGGAACGGCGGATTACAGTAGCAGCAACCTACAAATACGAGGACGCGGCAACTCTACCTGGGAGTTTCCGAAGAAACCGTATGCTCTGAAATTGGACAACAAGGCCGAGATCTTGGGGATGCCCAAACATAAACGCTGGTGTTTGTTGGCGAACTGGATGGATATAACCCTGATGCGAAATGACGTGAGCTTCCAGATTGCAAGGCAAACAGGATTGGCTTGGACACCACGCGGACAGTTTGTTGAAGTTGTACTGAATGGCAGTCATATAGGAAATTACTATCTCTGCGAGCAAATCAGAGTGAGCAAAGATCGAGTGAATATTACCGAGATGGAAGCTACTGACATTGAAGGAGATGCAATTACTGGCGGATATTTGGTAGAACTGGATACTAATTTCGACGAGGTGAACAAATTCCATTCTGCTATAGCAAATATGCCATATCAGTTCCAAGAACCTGATGAAGACGTTCTACAGCCAGAGCAGATGGCTTGGTTCGAAGGCTACATCAACGAAATGGAATCAAAATTGTATGCAAAAGACTGGTTGGCAAATCGTGAATATGCGGACTATATGGACTTGAATTCTTTCGTTGACTGGTGGTTCGTACATGAGTTGACAGACAACAGAGAACCTGGCCACCCTAAGAGTTCGTTCATGCACAAAGACAGGAATGGAAAACTAACGGCCGGTCCAGTATGGGACTTTGACTGGGGAACATTCATGCTAAGCAGAGCGGAAACATACAGTATTAAAGATTTCATCTACTATGGACGTCTATTCGAAGATCCAACCTTTGTTTCCATAGTCAAGGAAAGATGGGCGATGCATAAGTCCAAGTTCGATAATATCCCCGATTACATCAGAAAGGTTGCAGCCAAGATAAAGAAGTCAAACGAAACCGACAAGACTATCTGGCCAATGGATAGTACCGTAAACGAGGATCAGGATATGACATTTGACGAGGCTGTTGAACATATGATTATGGCTTACAAGACAAAACTCCAATGGTTAGACACGGAGATTAAAGGCATGTGATTCGTATTGCGGCATTCAAAGGTTCCAAGTATCAGGAACGATGTAATTCCTATATGCCGCCCCTTTACCTAGGAACCAAACTCGATGAAAGTCCCATTATAGAACGGACTTAGAACGGAGGTTCATCGAGTTTGGTTCGGAGGAAGAACGAAGGATTTTCCTTACATTTTCTAATCAGGAACAATTAATTCACCTATGGTGATATGCGAAAAAATCGACGAAAAACAGCAGCTAAAGGAAAAATAAAAAAGAAATATTTGGATGTATCATAAAATTTGTATAAATTTGCAGCCGTTAATTTTTGATACAAAAGACAACAAATACCATAACAAAGATGAAGAAAATCATGTTTTTCGCTTGCATGATGGCATCTGCAATGATGGCTAATGCACAGGAAGTGGACAAGGAAAAGGTACAGACTCAGGCAGAGGCTGCTGCCGAAGCAAAGAAAGCTTTGAAAGAAGTGGATACTGGCGATAAGATCTGGAAATTCTCTGGAGTTACAGGACTTAATGCTGCTGCTACAAGTCTTTCAAACTGGGCTGCCGGTGGTAACGACAACATAAACGGTGTGATATTCGGTCGTCTGCGTCTGCTCTATCACAAGGACAAGATTGCATGGGACAACAACCTTGACCTTGAATATGGTATGTCATACATCGACCAGAAGGACGATAAGGTTCAGAAGTCAAGCGACCGTATAAAGTTCAATTCTAAAGTAGGTTACGAGTTCGCTCCAAAATGGTTTGCTGCGGCCCTTCTCGGATTCAACACCCAGTTCGCGCTCGGTAGAAGCTACGAGGGCAAGAACGATGACAACCCTATCATCTCAAAGTTCTTTGCTCCTGCATATACAGATGTATCTATCGGTATAGACTGGAAACCAAACGACATTATCTCTGTCTATATGTCTCCTATCGCAGGTCGCTTCACAACCGTATCTGTCAGCAAATCAATGAACAGAGAGTACCAAGATCTCTATCCATTGGCAGATGGAGGTTTGGAGCGCGTTCTGAAAGAGAAGTATGCCGTATGGAAATATAATGACAAAGACGAGAAGGACTTCAGCATGAACACTCGTGCAGAGTTAGGTTTCTCCGTTAAAGGTGCTCTAAACTATTCTATAAAGGATTTGAAAGTCACTTCAACTCTCGGTCTTTACACACCTTACGCAAGTGACAGAAAGAAAATAAACATCAACGAGGGCACAGACAAACCGAAAGTACTTAGATACAGGGACAACAACCGCTGCATAGGTAATTTCGATGTTGATTGGGACCTCGCTCTTTCATACCAGCTCTTCAAATGTCTGCAGATGACATTCTCAACATCTATGAAATACTACAACGGAGTAATGATTGCCGACAAAGACGGCAACGAGGCTGAGCGTCTTCAGTTCAAGACCATCCTCGGCGTAGGTGTGGGGTATAACTTCTAAGACCTTATTTCACGCATAGGCGCAAAGAAGAAGGAAAAAATCCTGTGTCTTTGCGTCTTTGCGTTAAAAGACTAAGAGTGAAGATTTTCTGCTTGACAACCGAAGGTAAAGTCAATTAGAGTCAAACAAATCATATTTTTATAATTTTAATTTCAAATTTTTATGACGATGAAAAAGATTTTTTCAATTCTCAGCCTTGTGCTGATACTAACATGTTGCAACTTCGCATTGACATCATGTGGTGATGATGACGACGATGATGACAAGGTTATCAAAAATCTTGTTGGAACTTGGAAGGACACTACATACGATGAAAATTATGAATATGGATTCACATTCAATGCGGACGGTACATATTCATATTACGCAAAATTTAAAACTAACATCAACATCTACCTTACAACAGACAAAGAAGGGTATCTGCTTAAACACAAAGGAACATATATTGTTTCCGAAGACAAATTAAAATTAACCCTTAAACAGGAATATGGATGCTATCCTACTGCAAGAAACAACCCAGATGCAGAATGGGAGGAAGATGTTCACACCAGAACAAGCGCCATTGAATGGTTGGAAAATAGCAACGTTATACTACATCCAACTGATGAGATGCCACCATTTAAGTTGCTAAAAGTGAAATAACGCCAATTCAACAATTTCAAGATTAACACACTTTTGGTGCTAAAACAGACAACAATTCTTCACTCTTCACTTTTTATGTTTTCACCAAACAATTGAGCGACAAAAATTAAAAATTGAAGAAAAATTGATGTTGTTTTGAGAAAAAACCCAGAAAAAATTTTGTCAATCAACAGAAAATGAGTACCTTTGCACCCGCTTAGCGTTGTATAAGGGCGAAGTGTGCCCGAAAAGAAGCAGGCAAAGAACATTTTAAACAGTCGAATGAAACCAGACAAAAAACAAGCAAACAGCAAACAGCAGTACCGCATAAACGAGCAGATTCGTGTTCGTGAGGTACGTATCGTAGATGAGGACGGCTCTTCAGTAATGCCAACCCGTCAGGCTTTAGACATCGCACGTCAGAAAGGCGTTGACCTCGTAGAGATTTCACCAAACGCACAGCCACCTGTTTGCCGTATCATCGACTACTCTAAGTTCCTTTACCAGCAGAAGAAGCGCGCTAAGGAGATGAAGCAGAAGCAGGTTAAGGTCGAGGTAAAGGAAATACGTTTCGGACCTCAGACTGATGACCATGACTATCAGTTTAAGCTCAAGCATGCCAAGGAATTCCTCGAGGAGGGCAACAAGGTTCGTGCCTATGTATTCTTCCGTGGACGTTCCATTCTCTTCAAGGAACAGGGTGAGGTTCTCCTCCTCCGTTTTGCTAACGACCTTGAGGAGTGCGGCAAGGTAGAACAGCTTCCAAAGCTCGAAGGAAAGAAGATGTTCCTCTTCCTCGCCCCTAAGAAAGCTGCACAGGCAAAGAAGAGCCAGCAGAAGATGGACCGCGAGCGTCGTGAGGCAGAAGCCAAGGAGGCAAGCAAGCAACAGGCAGAGTTGAATGAAGTAGAGACTGAGACACCTGCAAACGGAGGTCTCTTCGCTAATATAAAAGGTGGCGAGGAAGTTCTCAAGAAGCTTCAGGACTCAAACGAAGAATAGGAAAAAGAGAGTGCGTAACGCCGGGTATATGCGTTGCCACCATTAATTAATAACAAATTAAACAAAACAAAAAAAATGCCAAAAGTTAAGACAAACTCCGCTGCAAAGAAGCGTTTTTCTTTCACCGGAACAGGTAAGATCAAGAGACGTCATGCGTTTCACAGTCACATTCTGACTAAGAAGACCAAGAAGCAGAAGAGAAACCTTCTCGGTTCTACTATCGTTGATGGTACTAACACAAAGCAGGTTCGCGATCTGTTGTGTCTCCGTTAATCTTATTGTCGAACATTTTTGAAAAAGTTAAAAAATTATGCCACGTTCAGTAAATCATGTTGCTTCTCGTACTAAGAGAAAGAGAATTTTGAAGCTTACTAAGGGTTACTTTGGTGCCCGTAAGAATGTTTGGACAGTAGCCAAGAACACTTGGGAAAAGGGTCTTACATACGCTTATCGCGATCGTAAGAACAAGAAGCGCACATTCCGTGCTCTCTGGATTCAGCGTATCAATGCTGCTGCCCGTCAGGAGGGTCTGAGCTACTCTGTTCTCATGGGTCTTCTTCACAAGGCTGGTATCGAGATCAACCGCAAGGTGCTTGCTGACCTCGCTGTCAACAACCCACAGGCTTTCACAGCCATCGTAAACAAGGTAAAGTAAGAAAAAAGTATTTTTTACTACCATACCTTAACCGCAAGAGTCACAAAAACGCGACTTTTGCGGTTTTTTTGTATCAAATTACAATATTTAAGAAAAAAAACTTGCGATTCTCATAAAAAAAATATAAATTTGCAGTCGAATGTACAACAATTCATTTATTTATTAACAAAACCAATAGCCTATAGAGACAACATTTACTTAATTTTAAACAGTAAGAAAATGAAGAATCTCAACACGATGACCAACGAAGAACTGGCCATCAGCTATATGGAGGGTAATAACCGCGCCTTCGATATGTTGCTTCAGCGCACACAAGATGCACTGTTCACATATATCCTATTTGTTGTGCATGACAATGACACAGCCAACGATATTTTCCAAGAGACTTTTGTGAAGGCTATCATGTACCTTCAGAAAGGCCGCTATACCCCTACGGGTAAGTTTACTGCATGGATGATGCGTATCGCCCATAATGCCATTATGGACTGGTACAGACGTCAGAAGCAGTTCAACCTGATTGATGTTAACGAGGCCAACGACCTATCTAACATCTCAAGCGAGGATCTTCTTGACACAAGCAAGGAGGCTGACTTCGTGAACAAGCAAGTGCTCTGCGACGTAAAGAAACTCATGGAATTCCTTCCTGCTACACAGCGTGAAGTTGTTTTCATGCGTTACTATCAGGAGATGTCGTTCAAGGAGATTGCCGAGACAACAGGCGTAAGCATCAACACTTCGCTCGGCCGTATGCGCTATGCGCTTATCAATATGCGCAAGCTCGCTCGCCAGAACTCCATCGAATTGGAAATGGTATAAGATTCATACCGACTCTATACAAAAAACCGCGAAGATATAAGGATTATCTCTTTATATCTTCGCGTTTTATATTTATCACTTTCGTTTTTCCTTACAAAGCCTTCAAAGAACTGATAGTTGCTATTGGATCTTCCGACTTGAACACATAGCTACCTGCTACGAGAACATCAACACCAGCCTCTACAAGCTGTGGCCCAGTCTCACCATTCACACCACCATCAACCTCAATCAGGGCATACGAACCTGTCCTATTGATAAGTTCACGAAGACGCTTCACCTTATCTATGGTATTCTCTATGAATTTCTGACCGCCAAAGCCAGGGTTCACACTCATGAGCAGAACCATATCAACATCCTTGATGATATCCTCAAGAACGCAAACAGGAGTAGCAGGATTAAGGGTAACGCCAGCCTTCATACCGGCATTATGAATCTCCTGAATAGTACGATGCAGATGCGTGCAAGCCTCATAATGCACGTTCATCATCATAGCACCGAGCTTGGCAGTCTGCTCGATGTAGTTCTCAGGAGAGTTGATCATATAGTGAACATCCAGTTTCTTGGTACATGCCTTAGCAACAGCCTCCAGAACAGGGAAGCCGAAAGAAATATTAGGCACGAAGGAACCATCCATCACATCCAGATGAAGCCATTGAGCCTCACTGTCATTAATCATCTCAATCTCGCTATCAAGATGCAAGAAATCAGCAGCAAGGAGAGATGGAGAAACGATTGTCATATCTTATAACTAACTTTATCTGACCTTTTAGGAATTAATTACGGGCATATTCAGTTAAGGCAGAACACCTGATATTGTCCACCTACTTTCATCGCACGACATGAATATGCAATCTGCTTGATTATGCTGATTGTTTTCTCTGATGGGGAAGAAGTTTCCAGAGTAAAGAAATGCTTCATAGGCACGGGAGTAAAATTAAACTTTGAATTGATTTATAACACAATAATAACGCACCGACATTCCTTTTTATTATGTATTAAGCAAAAAAAAGTCTAAAGTCTGCTTACAGACCTTAGACTTTTTCAACCTTTCAGGCTATTTTACTATGCAATTATAGCATAGCAGAGAATTTCTCATCAAGCTTAGTTTTGTTTGCTGCGCCAACGAGTTTGTCAACAACCTCGCCTCCCTTGAAGAAGAGAATGGTAGGAACATTGCGAATACCAAGATCTGCAACGAGATCTTCACATTCTTCCACATCGCACTTGCCTACAACAATCTTGCCCTCATACTCCTCAGCCAACTGACTTATAATCGGAGCAATCATTCTGCATGGTCCGCACCATGTTGCCCAGAAGTCAACAACCAAAGGCAGCTCACCATTCTTGAGTTCTTCGAAGTTCTCATTTGTTATTTTAACTTCCATAGTCTTTGTTTTTAATTATTCCTTAATATATATAACGACTACAAAGATACGTTTTTTTCATGAACAATCAAAATAAATCACCGTATTTTCTTTATTTCAGTAGAAATTCATTATTTTTGCATGTGATTTCTCTGCAGAGAAACATCAAAGCGACAAAAGAGCCTATGGCAGAGCACTACGATCTCGGCAGATGGGGAGAAGAACAAGCTGCTCTCTACCTCAAGAAAAAAGGATGGTACATCCGGCATCGCGATTGGCACAACCGACATCGCGACCTCGACATCGTGGCTATCGATCAAGACAGCAGTATCCTTTTGGTAGTAGAAGTCAAAACACGTAGCTCGGAAGTATGGGGCAATCCCGACGAAGCCATAGACGATGAGAAAAAGAACAATATCATCCGTGCTACCGCCGCATACGTAAGATGCTTCAAACTGGGCTATTGCCAGATTCGTTACGACACAATCAGCGTAATAGGAACACCAGAAACAGGAGCACAGATAGTCCATAAGGAGAACGCCTTCGATGTCACATCACACTTCCAATATCAGGAACAACGAAAATGGCAAAGAATGAAAAAGCCTGGAACATGGTAGCGAAATGAATAAAGAATAATGAATATCATCCATCTCAAGGAAGTCGATTCCACCAACATATATCTTCTCGACAATGCCGACAGGTTCAGCAATGAGGAAATGACGATTGCCATAACCGACTACCAGACAGCCGGCCGAGGTATGGGGACAAACACATGGGAAAGCGAGCCTGACAAGAACTTGCTTTTCTCCATACTCATCCACCCCACATGGCTCGAGCCTTACATGCAGTATATTATATCTATGGCTCATGCGCTATCTTTATATGATGTCCTTTCGTCATATTCTAAAGACATAACGATAAAATGGCCTAACGACATTTACTGGAAGGAGCGCAAGATAAGCGGGACACGCATCGATGGCAATATCAGTGCTGGCAAACTGAGCGATATGGTAATCGGAACAGGCATAAACATCAATCAGAACACGTTCAACGGAACTGCGCCTAATCCAGTTTCCCTTACTCAGATTACAGGAAAGACATACGACCGCCAAGCCATTCTGAATGATATCATCACACGCTTCAAGCATTATCTCGACATAGCGCATGAAGAATGGACTACACGAAAAGAATGCAAGACAATTCATAGCGAATATCATCGTCACCTATTCCGCAAGGAAGGCATACACCACTACGAGGATGCCAACGGCCAGTTTGATGCAAGGCTCGTGGAAGTACTCCCCAACGGCATAATGCGATTGGAGAGAACCGACGGAACAATAAGTGAATACGAGTTCAAGGAAGTGAAATACTGCCTTGACAATTGAAATAAGTTGATAATTGAACGCAAAGACGCAAAGTCGCAAAGTTTTTTCTCAGCGTCTCCGTGTCTTTGATTTATAAAAAAGAAAACAAGTAATTAGTAATTTATAATTCGTAATAACAAAGAAATGAGATTCAAGAGAATACTCCTCAAACTCTCAGGCGAGAGTCTTGCTGGTGATCAGAAGCAAGGTATCAATGTTGAGCGCCTCAACCAGTACGCAGAACAGATCAAGGAAATAGCATCTATGGGTGTGCAGATTGGCATCGTCATCGGTGGCGGTAACATCTTCCGTGGCCTCACAGGTGCCGGCAAGGGCTTCGACCGCGTAAAGGGCGACCAGATGGGCATGTGCGCAACAGTCATCAACTCACTCGCACTCTCAAGCGCATTAGGTGCTATTGGCCAGAAGAACCGCGTTCTCACAGCTATCCGCATGGAGCCTATCGGCGAGTTCTATTCTAAATGGAAAGCTATTGAGGCTATGGAGAATGGCGAGGTTGTTATCATGAGTGCCGGTACAGGTTCACCTTATTTCACTACCGACACAGGCTCTTCTCTCCGTGGCATTGAGATCGAGGCTGACGTTATGCTCAAGGGAACACGTGTTGACGGCATCTACACAGCCGACCCAGAGAAGGACCCAACAGCTACAAAGTTCCACGACATCACCTATCAGGATGTAATCGCAAAGGGCTTGAAGGTTATGGACATCACAGCAACCGCTATGTGTATGCAAAACAACCTCCCTATCTATGTGTTCAACATGGACATCCTCGGCAACCTCAAGAAGGTTATCGATGGCGAAGAGATTGGAACTCTCGTACATAATTAAGAAGCAGCAAAGCCTAAGAGATACTCCCAAATAATGTAACGACTTATACAATGTTGTAAGTCGTTACATTAATTTCTCTATTGGAAACAGTATACTACTGAATTGAAACTTACTCTTTTCGCAATTACAATAATTTGTCAAACATTATTTTCATGAAGAAATTATTTCTTTTCATACTATTAGCAACTTCCATTGCCACAAACGCACAGATTGTCGATGTAAGCAGAATGGAAAAAGACGGAAGATGGCAAATAATGGTAACTGGCAAGAAAATTTCATTAAGCAATGCAAGATACAATATTTGTTTAAAAGCCTACATCAAAAAAGGTATTCCTGATTATTGTTTGCTGATTTCATCATTCTACACGATTCCTGAAAATGCAGAAGTATTGTTTAAGTTAGGCAATGGTGAAACTTTATATCTTCCTATTAACAACTTACATATTGGAGACATCAACGAAAGCTATATCATAGGACGAGTAGTGGTTCCAAATTCTCGTAAATACTACTCTTCAATATATGACATTTCAGAATCAGAGTTGAAGAAAATAGAAGAATTCGGAATTATAAAAATGAGAATCACCGGTGGCTCTTCTTATAGGGAAAAAGAATGGAATAAAGACAAAATTGGTAAGTTTCTTGGCAGAAGCAAACATGTTATTGAAGAAGAAATGAGAAGACACGTCACCAAAGACATTTGGGAAGATTTTTAAATATCAACACAAATGGTTTGAACATATTCCATGATTCTCATCTGCTCTTTTCTAATTCCCATATAAGTCCATAGTAAATCCCTCATAACTTCCCTCTTCCTCCTAAGATACTCCATCGTTACTCCATCGATACTCCATCGTTAGTCCATCGTTTCGATGGAGAAACGATGGAAGTGTGATGGAACTGTGATGGAACTACTTCGGAGGAAGAGCCTTGTTTCTTACTTGATTATTTGCAAGCAAGGCAAATTAGGATTCGGAGAAACGCAAACAGAAAAAGAGTCCCGACAAGCGAACCTGTCAGGACTCTTTTCTGCTTTAATAATGTCTTTCTATATCAACGGCTCTTACAAACCGCTTTATTGGTAGTCGGGCTTACAGCCTTCATTATTATACGTCTATCTCTTCTTCTTGAAGAACTCCTGCATCAACTCCCGACATTCATCTTCAAGCACACCGCTAACCACCTCTGCCTTTGGATGCAAGGCATTAGGAGCGATCTTGCGATAGCCACGCTTCTCATCAGGTGCGCCATATACAATTCTCGGAATCTGTGCCCAACCGATAGCTCCGGCACACATAGGACAAGGCTCTACCGTAACATAAAGCGTGCAATCCGTCAAATACTTGCCCCCAAGGGCATTAGCACCTGCCGTGATAGCCTGCATCTCTGCATGAGCCGTAACATCACACAGAGTCTCTGTAAGATTATGCGTCCTGGCTATAATCCTTCCACGACACACAAGAACAGCACCAATAGGAATCTCATCTTCCTTTGCTGCCTGCTCTGCCTCAGCAAGAGCCTTACGCATATATTCCTCGTCAGTCATAAAACTAATATAATTACGAATTACTAATTACGAATTACTTAGTTACCTCTTTCCGTTGAAGGAATTGAGCGATAAAAGCTAAACAGGTAATTCGTACTTAGTAATTAGTCATAAAAAAAATCATTTCACCAACACCACCAGATACTTGCTCGTACTCCAGAAGCTCTGTGGGTTATTAATCCTAAGCACATACTGTTTGTTAGCATCCTGTATCAGCTGATAACTGTTTGCCGGATGCGCAGTCATTATCTTCACCGACTTTGAATAGAGTTTAATCTCTTTTACAATTCTGATATCTATCTTTGTAAAATAGTTCTTGTTGAAGTTAGATTGCAGTACCCTACCCTTCTCGTAGATATTCTGGCTCTGCAGTTCCTTCTTGGTTCCGAACACATACCAAGCCGTGTTTATCTGCTTGTCCTGTGCAACAATGGTGGCCGCCTTATTTGCCGTCTCCTCTTTCAGCGAAGTGATGCTTGTATTGAGATTTGCAACCGTCTGGTCAAGCTCTGCAATATGGATGTCCTTCTCCTGAAGTTCGGCTTGAAGCTTCTGCAACTGCGCATCATTATCCTCAAGTTGCTGAACGAGATTATCTATTACCGTCTTGAACTCATCACTACGCACACTACTCTCACGCACTTGCTGACGGAGTTTGGCGATAAGTTCACGATTATGCTCCATCATCTCGGAGATGCTACGGATATTCTCCCTTATCATTTCAGTCTTATTCGTAGCCTCACCGCTCTTTATGACAGACATCCTACCCTCGGCAGCATTAATCAGCCTGAATCCCTCCTGAATCTCATTCATCGTGCCAAGGATATCATTTATCTCCCTGTCCTTGAAATCTATGACCTGTTGGAGAGAATCGCGCACCGAATTGCTATTCTCCTTCACGGCAACACTTTTCTTCTCCTGACACGAAGCCAGAAGCAAAGCTAATACCAATATGGAGAATATCTTTCGCAAATCTTTACACTTCCTACTTTACCCTTTACTCTTTCTACTTTACTCTTTACCTTCACGAAATCTCGCCGCTTTCTTCTCCGCCTTCTTCCTCTCCTTGAGAATGTCGGCATCAATGCCCTGAAGAACGACCACTATCTCGCCCTTCGGCTCTGTCTCGCGGAAATGCTGTGCAACCTCAGCAAGAGTACCTCGCACGCTTTCCTCATACATCTTCGAGATCTCGCGACACACACTCACCTGACGGTCCTCGCCGAACACCTCGCAGAACTGCTCCAAAGTCTTAACCAACCGTCGGGGTGACTCATAGAAAATCATGGTGCGAACCTCCTCCTTCAATTCCTCCAAACGTGTCTGACGTCCTTTCTTCTGAGGAAGGAAACCCTCGAAGCAAAACCTGTCGCAAGGCAATCCGCTTGACACCAGAGCCGGAGTGAATGCCGTAGCTCCCGGCAATGTCTGTACCGTAATACCGGCAGCAGCAGCCTCTCTCACGAGGAAGAAACCCGGATCGCTGATACCCGGAGTACCGGCATCGGTAATGAGACAGATTGTCTGCCCAGCCTTCAACCGTTCCACGACACCAGCCGATGCACCATGCTCATTGAACTTATGATGCGCCATGAGTTTCTTGCCCTCAATCTCGAAATGCTTCAGAAGGATGCCCGAAGTGCGCGTGTCCTCACAGAGAATCACGTCCGCTTCCTTCAGGAGACGGATGGCACGAAACGTCATATCTTCCATATTTCCCACAGGAGTGGGCACCAAGTATAATATACCCATAAACAAGCACAAATATATATTCGTGTATATTTTCAAACACAAAGATAGTGTTTTTTCCTCAATTTGCAAAAAATAATCCCAATTCTTTGCTTTTTTTAAAAGTATTAATTACTTTTGTATCCAATATGACACAAAACCTAACAGGGGAGTCACACCAACCCGGAAGAATTGAAGTGGTGTGCGGCTCTATGTTCTCAGGCAAGACCGAAGAACTCATCCGTAGAATGAAACGTGCACGATTTGCACAACAGCGACTTATCATTTTCAAGCCGGCAATGGACACCCGGTATTCTGAGGAGAATGTGGTGAGCCATGACCACAACGCCATCCCTTCCACGCCGGTCAAGACTGCCGCCGAGATTCTCGAAAAGGCAGGTGAGGTTGATGTGGTCGGAATCGACGAAGCCCAGTTCTTCGACGATGGAATCGTCAGCGTATGCGATACCCTCGCCTCTCGCGGCATTCGTGTCATCGTTGCAGGTCTCGACATGGACTACCAATGCAAGCCCTTCGGAGCAATGCCGCAACTTCTTTCCATCGCCGACGATGTTCTAAAGGTACATGCCATCTGCATCCGATGCGGACGTAACGCATACGTCAGCCATCGCAAGGTCGATGTTGACGGTCAAGTCCTTTTAGGCGAGAAAATGGAATATGAACCCCTCTGCCGCGAATGCTACCGTAAGGAGCAGGCACGTGTCAAAGGCTATGTCTCAAAGCTGTTTGAGTAGAGATGGCCCCTCACCCGCCCTTCGGGCACCCTCTCCCGTAGGGCGAGGGAAAAGTTACCCTCGTTCGCTATAGGCATGTTAATTATTTAATTGTTAATTATTCAATTGTTAATTGTTAATTATTCGCTATGCTCATCAAGCTACGCAAGTGTTAATTGCTTAATTGTTAATCGCATTTGTTAATTGTTTAATTGTTAATTGTTAATTGAACCCCCTGTGTTAGAAAAGAAAATCACCTTCGACCGATTCATCCGCTGGATAGTCATTGGCGGAATCGTCATCCTATCGCTCTTCGTGCTCAACTACCTGAGCGCGGTACTCCTGCCATTCTTCATCGCATGGGTACTGGCATACCTCATGTATCCCGTCGTTATCTTCATCGAGAAACGACTCCATGTCAAGGTGAGGGCTATAAGCATCATCATTGCGATGCTTGCCGTCATAGCCATACTCTCGGGCGTCATCTACCTCATCATCCCGCCGATGATTGAGCAGTTCTCCACCTTCACCCGACTCGCTACCACCTATCTGCATCAGGCAGCACATATCGACAACATACCTGAGGCCGTAACAGCATGGGTAAACAACCACTCCTCCGAAATCGAGAAATACCTCAAGAGCGACGATTTCTCACAGACGCTCAAGGACACCATGCCTAAGGTATTCAGCTTCATCGGACAAACATGGAGCGTTGTCGTGAGCATCGCAGCATCATGTATCGTGCTCCTCTATATGTTCTTCATCCTGCTCGACTACGAGTATCTCACCAAGAACTGGATACGCATCTTCCCAAAGTCCACCCATCATTTCTGGCAGGAACTGGCACAGGATGCCGGCAACGCCCTCAACGCATACGTGCGCGGACAGTGCCTCGTTGCCCTCACCATGGGCATACTCTTCTGCATCGGCTTCACCATCATCGGCTTCCCAATGGCTATCGGTCTCGGCATCCTCATCGGCATCCTCGACCTCGTGCCATACCTCCACACCTTCGCACTCATACCAACAGCATTCCTTGCAGGACTCAAAGCCCTCGACACCGGACAGAGTTTCTGGGTAGTCTTCGGCCTCGCCCTTCTCGTCTTCGCCGTTGTGCAGGTCATCATAGATATGGTCGTGACGCCAAAGATAATGGGCAAGCAGATGGGACTCAACCCAGCCATACTCCTGCTCTCGCTCTCCGTATGGGGCGCGCTCCTCGGCTTCATCGGACTCATTGTAGCCCTTCCTCTCACCACCCTCATCATGGCATACTGGCAACGCTATGTCACCAAGGAAGAACTGACAACAACGGGCGAACAGCCGGAACCGACAGAAGTAGAAGCAGATGCTCCTACCAACAAACAGGAAACAGAACAGGAGGTATAGAGTAAGTTAATTTTTGTTAATAGATATCCAAATATCAATTATCAATTTTTAATTTTCAATTTTATTTTGTACCTTTGCACCCGCATTCAGAAAATGAGTGCTGAAAACGGAGATCCGCTAGCTCAGTCGGTAGAGCATCACACTTTTAATGTGGGGGTCTTGGGTTCGAACCCCAAGCGGATCACCTCAGAATTAAGCAGTTACATTCAATGTAGCTGCTTTTTTGTTTATACGGTTTAAGTTTTGAGCCTTCATTTGTTTAAACCAGTGTTTAAACCAAGATGGCAAAAAGGTGCTGAAATAAGACCCCTTCCCCCGCCCTCCCGAGGGAGCCGGAAGGCGATGGGGAAAAGAAATAAACGCTAAGACGCAAAGTCGCGAAGAGGAAATCAATTAATCTATTAATCTCTCAAAGCTCTGCGTCTCTGCGTTTAATAACCAGCTATTAATTTCTCACTAGTTACTTTAAATCCACGATAATCTTATTGCGTGACGTATAATATACTTCAAACTTTCTTCCGTCTTCCAGATATCTCGGGGCAATTCTTTCCCAATAGGAATATTTTTCCAAGATAAAATTCGGTGCCAATAACTCTTTTCCGTATTTTCCTATTCTGCATGAGAAGAAAGCCTCTATATCTGCGGCTTTGCCAAGGTTTCTCAAGCTCATTCCATTTCGCAACATAAAGATGCTCCCCTCCGTCTTATTTAACGTGTTATTTTTTATTTCCAGATAATCCTCATTAAAATCTTGTGCTAATTTTTGTGCATCGTTGGAACAGGGGATGCTCATCGTCTGTAAGGCAAGGCTTACCACAATCAGTTGAATCGTATACCGAAATACTTGTGGGAAAAAACACATCTTCATTTTCCGGTAGTCTCGATACATGCAAAAACAAAACCCAACATCCGAAATAACCACTAACCCATATGTAATCCGAATTAGCATCGCCACTACGCTATACCAATAATAATGTGCTTTTAGGATTTCTTCTATGCTGTGGCTGCTTCTTAAAACGCTGCCAACGTATGCATTACTGACTGTCAAGAACAATAAAAACAGCAGCGACAAAAACAAGATTCCCAATACGAAAAAGGCGTATCTCATATTCTTCAAACTCCACATATCCAATGGTTCGTTTAAATTCAACATACACGGCGTAACGGCTAAGCCGTACTGCCAAAGAGTTCTCTGTCAGTTGCAAAAGTAATCATTTTTCCCGACATTTCAAAATTTTCCCTGATATTACATCCTCATAGGGCCTGTGTGTTAGGGGGATATGTGTATTTTGCGTAAACGATGATAACTATGAAAACTTGAATCACTAAATAAAATATCCCCGCAACCTGCGGGGATTCTTTTATACACCAAAACATGATGTCACACCGAGAGTTGATGCCTAACCAAGCCTTCCCAAAAGTAGCCTAACCAAACCTTCCCAAAAGTAGCCTAACCAAACCTTCCCAAAGGGAAGGATGTTTTATAGTAACATTCCTCTTTTGGCCGCGTTGGTAATTCTCGGTTTTTAATTATTCGCAAAGCTCAACAAGCTTCGCAAGTGTTAATAATGAGTTTTACGCCATTTTGAAAAACCAATTAAAAGGGTGTATATGTTTGGCTAACACATACACGTGCCTAACAACATGATTCACAACGCATTATAAAGTGATTTTCGCTCCGTGTATATGTTTGGCGTTTAATTCTAAAAAAAAATCACGCCTGTAATATCGATATTGGAAATCAAGAGTGTTAAATATGTGGCTCGTTTATGCCTTCGTTGTTGGTTTGATTCTCCTTCGCTATTTGCCCGTTCTAAGAGCGAAGATATTAATGGCATTACGACAGATCGGCGAAGTGATGAAAAGCCTCAACTATAGGGTGTAATAGTTGGTGTAATACTATTTTTCAAAAAGTTTTTAATGCCGAGTATTACACCTTTGCGGATTTAAGCATATTAAACAACTGTATTTCAATTCGTTTCCCTTGGTGTAATACCCCCTAAAGTATTACACCAGTATTACACTAAATCATGAAAATTGGTGTAATACTCTCAGAAGTATTACACCACACCTAACACTCTTATTTTCAACAAAATTTCCGCGCATAAACCCAAAAGGTGTAATACTCGCTCTAAAAACTTTTTGATTTTTTATCGGCAAGAGTATTACACTCATCTATTACATCTATTACACCTATTACATCAGCCATATTTTCATCTTAACCATACCTCCGTTTCAAGTCCGTTATAAAACCGTTCCAGGTCCGCTCCGGAACTATAGGATCATAGGAGGAAGAGCGGAGGTACATAGGAGGAAGAAGGGAGTTAAAAGAATATGCGCCACGTATTTCTTTTGATGACCTTGGGGCTTGTTCCCTACGTGAATATCCTGTTAACCAAGAATAAGCTCGCCAATTATGAAGCATGTGCCAAACATTGTTGTCATTTCAGAAAAACCACATCCTTAAAAACCTATTCTGTGCACCTCTTTCGTGTTGAGTCTTTCGTTATCACAATAGGTTGAGAGGGTATCAATCACGTTGTCTGATTCTCCGTGAAGGATGTTGTCTATGGCGTAGTGGCGGGCAATATTCTCTATCTCGCCACCGCTGAAATCATACCTGTTGGCAAGTATGTGTGTCTCTTCTTCATTAATATTTTGCTACTATTTTGTCAAGTCGTTGAACTCACGTTATTTTAATAGCTATCTACCATGAAACCAGAACACTGGAACGCAGCAGAACGCTTGGAGGGTGCATAGCGCTTAGATGATGAACCTGTCTTGGTACCTTCAAGGTCAAATTTCACGAAATCCTCATAGTTGAACTTCCAACTGTCACCATAGGCTAATCTCATGCAGCGCTTGTAAATCATCATACTGCCAACGACATTGAAACTATCACCGCTGTTCATGATACTGTTAGACGTAGGGCGGTAAACGCCTTTTGCATAACATGCGGCTCCTTCATAGCAAGCCAAATGATTGGATTTGTATCGACTATCAGCGGCCAAATCTGCCCAATATGATTTCTTCACATCACTACTGAACGAAATATTACTATAGAAACCGTAGTTTTGCGAATCTATTTTGTCTAATCTCTCAGCGTCAGGCATCTTCCCACTTTTCGATACATACTCATCAGCAAGCATAGCGAAACCATGACCTATAGCCTCATGCAATAGCACTATGTTGCAATCTGGCTTAAAATCTTTGGTGTCAATGAGTGTTACGTATGCTACAGAGCATCCTTCAGTGTAGCCTTTTGGGATATCGGACTTAATAAAGTTGCCATGATGAGAGCAGAGACCTGCACTACTCTTATCGTTGATGAGGACGATAATTAATGCATCATTGATACGTTTCTCGCCAATAGCTTTCTTTGCGTACTCCATAGCTTTCACGTCATCGTGTTTTGTAATGTTAGAGCTTACAACGACAGGATTAGAATCCTTGGAAATTTTCACGCCAAAGACTGTTTTGGAGTATGCTGAGAAAAAGTCATTGTCTGACACAGCCGTAACCTCATACACGTCAAAGTATTCTCTCAGCGACGTCATGGGATGTATGGAAAATAGCGTATTTAATGCCATCGTGGTAGCTTTACGATACCTGCCTCCCGTGATATCCTTATCAAGGAATCCATCACACATAATAACGATAGGTACGCCATTACCAACCTTATGTTTCTGAAGTTGCGTAACCTTGCCATCCACAGTATTCACGTTCTCAGGAACTTCCGTAGGTTCCAGATTATCATCCGACGTTTCTTTATCACATCCAGTGAGAGCAAGGATAAAAACAGGTAAAAAGAGAAATTTGTACCAGATTCTCATATCAAATAATAAATTTAACGTGAGTTCGACGAATTCAAGACTGCGAGGGCTGAAAGCCCGACACCTAATAGGGCAGTCCGTAAGGGCTGTTATTCTATAGATGCGTGATTAAAGGAGCGCTGTAAGTGCGACACCTGAAGACTTTAGGTGTCGGTCCTTCAGACCTCATACCCCCTATATCGACAAATATGACAGCCCTAACGGACTGCCCTATTAGGTATCGCTCCTTCAGAGCTCTTTCAACCACATGATAGTCAACAATATACAACTGAATAAATTCGTCGAACTCACGTTAAATTTAGCTTTTTTGAAAAGGATAACGATTGCAAAGATATTACAATAAAATGACAATTCACTATAGCCCCCGTCCTATTTAACGTTGTTTAACTGTTGGCGTTCGCTGTGATTTTACTTTTTTTCGTTCTTCCTTCGTTCTTTCTCCGAAATGGGATTTACAACGGACTTACATAGGAGGCACATGGGAATTACCATTCTTTCGCTTATGCTCAACAAGCAGAGAAAATCGGCGAAATACTTTGCACCATTGGAAATTTTTGTTTACCTTTGCAACAAGAAAAATAAAAAATGAACTTCAAGCAACTTGTAAATAGAATATCTGGTATTTATGATGAAAGAGAAGCCAGTAGCATAGTGAAGATGCTATTGGAGGAATCTTTCGGGCTTTCTTTCGTGGATGTCTGTCTTGGGGCTTTGGATAAATTGTCGGAAGATGAAACAAAGAGCCTTGAGGGGATGATGCTACGATTGGAGAAAGGTGAGCCTGTGCAATATATAATAGGTTGTGCGGATTTCTATGGAAGACAGTTTGCCGTTGAGTCGGGTGTGCTTATCCCACGTCCTGAGACCGAGGAACTTGTGACTTGGATAAAAGAGGAGAGCAAGGATATTCGCGGAAACAGGAACGGAAAGAAATACCTGCTTGATGTGGGATGCGGTTCGGGTTGCATAAGCGTTACTTTGGCATTGGAGATACCTGAGGCAGAGGTTTCTGCTTGGGATGTTTCAGATACGGCTCTGCGAGTTACGAAGAAAAATGCAAAGGCACTTGGGGCAAGCGTGGATATATATATGCAAGATGCCCTAAATGCCCCTGACAGCGATAGGGAACTATGGAATGTGATTGTCAGCAACCCTCCTTATATATGTGTAAAGGAGGCTGAGGATATGGAGAGGAATGTGCTTGAGCATGAACCTCACGAGGCGTTGTTTGTTCCTGACAGCGATCCGCATCTTTTCTATCGGGCAATAGCAGAATACGGAACTCATGCCCTTTGCAGAGGTGGAAGACTATATTTCGAGATAAACAGAGCATACGGAAAAGAGACCGTGAAGATGCTTGAAATGCTTGGCTATCACGATATTGAATTACGTAAGGATGCCTTTGGGAATGACAGAATGATAAGGGCGATTTCTAATTAACAATTAACAAATTAATAATTAACAATTAACAAATTAATAATTAACATGCCTTTCGCCTAAGGGCACAATTTTCAATTTGATTGCGCATTGTCCTTGACCTTAGAAAGGAGAAAGTAAAAAAATACTAAAAAATTGCAGTAAAGAGTGGTTTATCCAAATAAATTCACTAATTTTGCACCCCGAAAACGGGGTGCTGACTTAGGTTGGCTGAGATTATACCCATAGAACTTGATGCAGGTAATGCTGTCGCAAGGAACGAGTTAACCCAAATATACCCCTGTTTCACGTACCCGAGAATTTGGTGCTGAGATAGGGATTTTTTGTTTTGTAACGAAATCCGAACTTCAGCAACAATCCATACCCAAAGCCCCCCTCCATCTCCCCCGAGGGGGAGGGACTTTAGATAGTATTATTGTATTAAAAAAACTCTGATACATACTCCGATATTATCAACATCGGACTTTCCCCTCGGGGGAGGGACTTTTATATGGTATTAGAAACTCAAATAGTAGTTTGACAATACCCCCACATAAGGATTGTATCTATCCTAGATCTCTCCCCCTCGGGGGAGAAGGAGGGGGGCTAATTTTAGAATATGAACATTACAGTAAACAACAAGCCGGTAGCAACAGAGGCTACTACCCTTCTCGCTCTCTCTAAGGAACTTAACCTTCCAGAGAAAGGCGTTGCCGTTGCTATTAGCAATCAGATGATTCCACGCTCAGAGTGGGCTTCAACCACAATAAGCGAAGGAACAAGTATTATCATTATCAAGGCAGCTTGCGGAGGATGATACAATTTATAAGTCATTATAATGACCGCTATTCCTACCTTGATTCCATCCGTATGGCATTGGAGGGCGGTTGCCGTTGGATTCAGCTCAGGATGAAGGATGCAACGGATGAGGAAATTCTGCCTGTGGCTCTTGAGGCTCAGAAAATGTGCCGAGAGGCAGGGGCAACATTCATCATCGACGACCATGTGGACCTCGTTAAGCAGATAAAGGCAGACGGCGTTCATCTTGGCAAGAAGGATATGCCGATAGCAGAGGCTCGCAGGATTCTTGGTGATGACTTCATCATAGGAGGAACAGCCAATACTTTTGAGGATGTCCGTGCTCATTATGAGGCTGGAGCAAACTATATAGGTTGTGGCCCATTCCGTTTCACAACGACAAAGAAGGGATTGTCGCCTATTCTTGGTCTTGAGGGATATATCAGCATTTGCAGTCAGATGAAGGCAGAGGGCATAGACCTTCCTATTGTTGCCATAGGCGGAATAACCTTGGATGACATTCCTCAGATAATGCAGACTGGCGTGACGGGCATAGCCTTGAGCGGAGCAGTATTGAATGCTGATAATCCGGTAGAGGAGATGGCTCTTCTTTTGAATAAGGTTGGAAGGAATAAAGAATAAGGTTTGAGTGTAATAGAGAATAAGGTTGGAAGGAATAAAGAATAGGGTTTGAGTGTAATAAACTTTATTCCTTAATCCATCAACCATCAACAAATAAGAAAATGGATAAACTAATAATTGCAGGTCGTGAGTTTAATTCACGCCTATTCCTTGGAACAGGAAAATTCAACAACAATGAACTAATGGCAAAGGCTATCGATGCATCAGAGTCAGAGATGGTTACGGTTGCCATGAAGCGTATCGAACTTGAGGATAAGCAGGATGATCTCCTGACTCATATCACTCAGAATCCCCGCATTCAGCTACTTCCTAACACATCAGGTGTGCGTAATGCGGAGGAGGCTGTATTTGCCGCACAGATGGCTCGTGAGGCTTTCGGAACAAACTGGCTGAAACTGGAGATTCACCCAGATCCACGTTATCTGCTTCCAGACTCAATCGAGACATTGAAGGCTACAGAGCAGCTTGTAAAGCTCGGTTTCGTGGTGCTTCCTTATTGTCAGGCTGATCCAACCCTTTGCAAGCATCTTGAAGAGGCTGGAGCAGCAACCGTAATGCCACTCGCAGCTCCAATCGGCACAAACAAGGGACTTCGCATGAAGGATTTCCTTCAGATTATCATAGAGCAGGCTAACGTTCCTGTCGTTGTTGATGCAGGTATCGGTGCTCCAAGTCATGCAGCAGAGGCTATGGAGATGGGCGCAGACTGTTGTCTGGTAAATACCGCCATTGCCGTTGCCGGTGATCCTGTTCAGATGGCTATTGCCTTCAAGGAGGCTGTCATTGCCGGCCGTCGTGCATACGAGGCAGGTCTTGGCTCTGTAAGCGAGTGCGCAGAAGCATCAAGTCCACTCACAGCATTCTTAAATTAAAAACGGCCCCTCACCCGTCACGATGTGACACCCTCTCCCCAAGGGGCGAGGGGGAAGTTACTATTTCAAATCACACCTTTTAGCGAACAAAGGTAATTTTCTCCTCGCCCCTTGGGGAGAGGATGCCCGCAGGGCAGGTGAGGGGCTACTCTTTACAAATACAAAATGCCACAAGATAACAAAGCATACGCAAAGCGTGAGAAAGCCTATATGCAGGGAAAGCTGTTCCCTAACATTAAGGTTGGAATGACTAAGGTCAACCTCACCCCTACCGTTACTAAGGATGAGCGCGGTATTCCTCACACGGAACCAAATGCTCCAGTTTATATCTATGACACAAGCGGTCCGTTCTCTGACCCTAATATCGAGATAGACCTCAAGAAAGGTCTTCCTCGTATTCGTGAACAATGGATTATTGACCGTAACGACACCGAACAGCTCTCAGAAGTGACAAGTGAATATGGTAAGCAGCGTCTTGCTGACCACTCACTTGACTCTCTGCGTTTTGAGCATATACAGTTGCCACGCAGGGCAAAGGCAGGCAAGTCTATCTCTCAGATGGCATACGCCAAGGCTGGTATCATAACTCCGGAAATGGAGTATGTAGCTATCCGTGAGAATATGAACTGCGAGGAACTCGGAATAAAAACGCATATCACACCAGAGTTCGTGCGTGACGAGATTGCCCGTGGTCGTGCCGTACTTCCTGCCAATATCAATCACCCGGAGGCTGAGCCGATGATTATCGGTCGTAACTTCCTTGTGAAGATTAACACCAACATCGGCAATTCTGCGACTACATCTTCTATTGAAGAAGAGGTTGACAAGGCAGTATGGTCATGCAAGTGGGGTGGCGATACCCTTATGGACCTCTCTACTGGCGATAACATTCACGAGACTCGCGAATGGATTGTACGCAACTGTCCTGTTCCTGTGGGTACCGTTCCTATCTATCAGGCATTGGAGAAGGTGAACGGAAAAGTGGAGGACCTTACATGGGAAATCTATCGTGACACCCTCATAGAACAATGTGAGCAAGGTGTTGACTACTTCACCATCCATGCAGGTATCCGTCGCCACAATGTGCATCTTGCAGATTCACGTCTCTGCGGAATCGTCAGTCGTGGTGGAAGTATCATGTCAAAGTGGTGTCTTATCCACGATAAGGAGTCATTCCTGTATGAGCATTTTGATGAGATATGTGATATCGTAGCTCAGTATGATACAGCCCTTTCACTTGGTGACGGTCTGCGTCCTGGTTGTACGGCAGATGCCAATGATGCAGCTCAGTTTGCCGAGCTTGACACAATGGGCGAACTCGTGCTTCGTGCCTGGGATAAGAACGTACAGGCATTCATAGAAGGTCCTGGTCATGTTCCTATGCAGAAGATCCGTGAGAACATGGATCGTCAGCTCGACCATTGCCATGAGGCTCCTTTCTATACACTCGGTCCTATCGTTACTGATATCGCACCGGGCTATGACCATATCACTTCCGCTATTGGTGGAGCACAAATAGCATGGATGGGAACCGCTATGCTCTGCTACGTAACACCAAAGGAACATCTCGCTTTGCCTAATAAAGAGGATGTGCGTGTAGGTGTTGTGACCTATAAGATTGCAGCTCATGCAGCCGACCTTGCCAAGGGACATCCTGGCGCACAGGTTCGTGACAATGCCCTTTCAAAGGCGCGTTTCGACTTCCGTTGGCGTGATCAGTTCCACCTCTCACTCGATCCAGAGCGTGCTCTTCAGTATTTTGAGGAGGCAGGTCATACAGACGGAGAATACTGTACCATGTGCGGTCCTAACTTCTGTGCAGCAAAGCTGACACACGACCTTAGAAAACTCAAGTAATGATGAGTCTGGAAACAAAGGAACTCACATCCGAGCAGAAACGACGCTATAACCGTCATCTCATTCTCGACGGCTTTGGCAAGGGGGGACAGCTTCGTCTCCTCAATGCCAAGGTGCTCGTGGTAGGGGCAGGCGGATTAGGATCACCGATTGTCATGTATCTCGCAGCTGCTGGAGTTGGTACGATAGGCATTGTGGACGGAGATACAGTCTCTATCACAAACCTTCAGCGACAGGTCATCCACGGCACTTCTGACATAGGTCGCCCGAAGGTGGATTCAGCCTTCGAGCGTGCCAAAGACATCAATCCTGATGTGAACATTATCAAGCATGAGCTGTATCTTACTGAGGATAACGCTCTTGAACTCATACGTCCTTATGACTATGTACTTGAAGGCTCTGACAATTTCTCAACGAAATATCTTATCAATGATGCCTGTATCATGCTCGATAAACCATTCTGTATCGGTGGAATAAACCGTTATTCCGGTCAGATGATGACGCATACGCACGGCACAGCCTGTTATCGTTGTCTCTTTCCAGAACCGCCAGAGAAAGAAGATGTTGAGACCTGCTCAATGGTAGGTGTCCTCGGAAGCATAGCCGGAATGCTCGGTACCATTCAGGCTACTGAGGCTGTGAAATACCTCGCAGGCGTAGGAGAGCCGATGACAAATGCCATCCTTACCTTCGATGCCCTTACTATGGAATGGAACAAGATGTCGTTTCCAAAGAATGACTCTTGTGCCCTTTGCGGAAAAAATCCAACAATAACCGAACTAAAGGAGTATGCCTTCAAGCCATGCTCCAAACGTAAGTAAAATAAGTAATTAACACTATGTTTAGTGATGAATTAAAAAATATATCATGGGATGAGACCACTCGCAAGATTGCCTCAAAGACAGATCTTGACGTGCGTCGTGCCCTTGCCAAGGAGCATTGTGATGTAGAAGACTTCATGGCGCTTATATCACCTGCAGCAGAGCCATATCTTGAGCAGATGGCACGTCTGTCGCAGAAATATACCCGTGAGCGTTTTGGCAAGACGATGTCAATGTTCATCCCTCTCTATATCACCAACTCATGCTCAAATTCATGCGTGTATTGCGGATTCCATCGTGAGAATCCTATGGCACGCACAATCCTTACCATTGACCAGTGTGAGGATGAATACAAGGCAATCAAGAGGCTCGGTCCTTTCGAGAACCTTCTCATCGTAACAGGTGAGAATCCAGCAAAGGCGGGCGTTGACTATCTTGCCAAGGCTCTCGACCGTGCCAAGCCATATTTCTCAAACCTGAAGATTGAGGTTATGCCTCTCTCAACAGAAGACTATGCTATGCTTACCCATCATGGGCTTAACGGAGTTATCTGTTTTCAGGAGACTTACAATGAGGCTCATTACAAGAACTATCATCCACGTGGAATGAAGTCAAAGTTTGAATGGCGTCTTAATGGTTTCGACCGTATGGGAATGGCCGGCGTTCATTCTATTGGCATGGGTGCTTTGCTCGGACTTGAGAAGGAATGGAAGACGGACGTAACTATGCTTGCGTATCATCTTCGTTATCTCCAGAAGAAGTATTGGAAGACTAAGTACTCTGTCAACTTCCCTCGTATGCGCCCTGCACAGAATGAGGGTTTCCAGCCAAACTGTTTCGTGAATGACCGCGAGTTGGCACAGGTAACATTCGCTATGCGTATCTTTGACCATGATGTGGATATCAGCTATTCTACACGCGAGCCTGAGTTTATACGTAATAATATGTGTACTCTTGGCGTTACTACCATGTCGGCTGCAAGTCGTGTGAATCCGGGTGGCTACTACAGCTATCCACAGGCTCTTGAGCAGTTTACCGTAAGTGATGACCGCACGGTTGAGGAAATCGCCAACGCGCTGAAGGCTCGTGGCATAGAACCTGTATGGAAAGACTGGGACGGCTCATTCGATCATGTCAATCTGATGATTAATCAGAAGGCTGTGTAATGATAATTGTAATCACACTTCCATATTTCATAGAGCGGGAGGCTGAACGAATCGTTCAGCGTCTCGCTCATGTGGATTTAATACATCTTCGCAAGCCGGAGAGCACTTCAGATGAAATGGAGCGGCTTATTCGTGATATTCCTGCAGAATACCATTCGCGACTTGTCCTTCACGATCATCATCATCTTGCTGTGAAATATGGTTTGTATGGTGTACATCTCAACTCTCGCAATCCTATTCCTCCACAAGGGTGGAAAGGTAGCATCAGCCGAAGCTGCCATTCTTTAGAAGAAATAAAAGAATGGAAAGACAGATGCAACTATCTCTCACTTTCACCTATCTATAATTCAATATCCAAGCAAGGGTATAATTCGGCATTCAACAGAGAGCAGATTGAAAAGGCTGTGGCTGAGGGTATCATAGACAATAAGGTATTGGCATTAGGCGGAGTTACGTTTGATAAAGTAGAAGAAGTATTAAGCCTCGGATTTGGAGGCGCAATGATTTTAGGCGACGCCTGGAAATAGTGCATAATTCATAGTTCATAGTGCATAGTTAATGGAAATAGTATTGACAATAGCCGGTAGTGATCCAAGTGGAGGCGCAGGCATACAACAGGATCTTCGTACCATAGAATCTTTAGGATGCTATGGAGCCTCTGTCATAACAGCTCTCACCACTCAAAACACACTTGGGGTACAGTCTGTTATGCCTGTACCAGCAGATGTGGTAAAGAGTCAACTTGAAGCCGTTCTTTCCGACCTAGATGTCAAGGCAATAAAAATCGGACAGATACCGTCTGCCGATGTTGCCCATATCATTGCAGAAACACTCCGCCAACACTTGCTTCAGCTTGTTGAGCCTTGCGAAAAATTATCAATTATCAATTCTCAATTGTCAATTGTCTTAGACCCTGTGATGATTTCCACAAGTGGTCGTCGCTTGATGTCGGAGGATGCCATTGATATTGTTGTTTCAGAGCTATTCCCTCTCTGCACGCTTATCACGCCAAATATTCCAGAGATGGAAACTTTATCTGGATTATCCGGATTTAATGCCGGCAATTATAACCTATTAATAAAAGGTGGTCATGCGGAAGGCTCTGAAATGGCAGACAGACTTTGCCTTGCCAATGGCACAGAACGCGTCTATGCTACGGAGAAGATAGAAAGCACCAACCTTCATGGAACAGGCTGTGCCCTTTCAAGTGCCATAGCCTCATCCCTGGCCCTTGGATATACGCTTGAGGATTCTGTTGCAAGAGGAAAGGACTATGTGACAGAAGCCATTCGCAGAGGCAAGGACTTAGGCATAGGTCACGGCAATGGGCCGGTCTTCTATAAGAGAATAGATAATAACGAATAGTGAATAATATCTAATACTGGTAGCCACCAGAACGAGGGGACTCATAAGGGCGTTAGCCAGTATTAAGTATTATTATCTATTCATTATTCACTATTCACTCTAAATGAAACACTTCCTTCAAAGGAATTGTGACAGGAGAGTTATCCTCTGGGTTCACCTCCATGATGTCAGCCATCATATCCCACCACTTTTGAGTAATCGGATCTATACCATTACTCGTGTCCTGCGAGTTCCCTTCACCCGAACATTCCTGATAGCCAAACAGTATATTCGTATCCTTATCCCAGTAGATAGAATAATTCCCTACCCCACTATCTTTTATCATCTTTACCAGTTCCGGCCATATTGCGGCATGGCGTTTCTCGTATTCAGCCTCAAAACCCGGTTTTAAGAACATTTTAAATGCAAATCTAGACATAGTTTTAGCGTTTTATTTATTAGTAAAAATATGTAGGTTTCCCCACAATTAGAATACAAAAGTAATGATTTGTTTTAAAAAATGCCATTAAAACGCCTCAGAAAGCACTTTTTTATAAAAAAATGTCAAAAAAATCAACAAAATTTGTGTATTATTTGATTTTTTACGTATCTTTGCAATCGATAAGTAATACAGTAAGTAGTAATACACTGAATCTATTAACATTAAACTTATAATAAAATGAAAGAATTAGTAGAAAAGATCGCAGCAGCTTATGCAGAGTTTGCTAAGGACGCAGCTGCTCAGGCAGAGAATGGTAATAAGGCAGCAGGTGCTCGTGCACGTAAGGCTTCACTTGCTATTGAGAAGGCAATGAAAGAGTTCCGCAAGGCTTCTATCGAGGCTGCTAAGTAAGCATTGTTTCTTAGTAATCAGAAAATGCACCACCTCACTTATCGGGTGGTGCATTTTTCATTTCTACCCTTTTGGGGGAATAGAGGTTAGTGTTTAACCCTTAGACCTTAAACCTTAGACCTCAAACCTTAAACCTTTGACTTTTGACCTTTGTCCTTTGTCCTTAAACCTTTGACTTTTGACTAAAATGTAAAAAATTTTAACTTTTTCTTTGGTTTTGTGTGTTTTCTTGGGAAAAAATAGTAAATTTGCAGCGTTAACTACTATAACCACAAAAACGACTACAATATAACTTAATAGATTATGATAAGAAAATCAATCGTATTGACATTGATGTCACTAGCAACCTTAATGCCTGCCAATGCACAATTCGCGCAAGCCCCTGCTTTTCCTGGAGCTGAGGGATATGGCCGCTATACAACTGGCGGACGTGGTGGCAAGGTTTACCATGTAACGACACTGGAAGACAATATCGAGCAACCGTCAGACGGAATGCTCAGATACTATATCCAAAAAAAGAAAGGACCGAGAATTATTGTATTCGACGTTGCAGGAACCATAGAACTCAAGGGTGAACTGAAAATCAACAAAGGCAGTATCAGCATTTTGGGACAGACAGCCCCGGGCAAGGGAATCTGCCTGAAGAACTATACCCTCACTATTGGTAGTGCAGATAACGTAATCATCCGTTTCATACGTTGTCGCGTGGGTGACATTGTCGATGCGGATGCAATGTCAGCCTCTCATCACGACCTTGACAAGTATGGTCTTGACGGCACTCACCGTCGTATTATCATTGACCATTGTTCTATGTCGTGGAGTACCGACGAGGTCGGATCTTTCTATGGAAACAGAGACTTCACGCTCCAATGGTGTATCCTTTCCGAGAGTCTTCGTGCAAGTGCCAATAAAAATGCGGTTCACGGATATGGAGGTATCTGGGGCGGTGAACGTGCCTCATTCCACCATAACCTTCTTGCCGATAACGACTCACGTATGCCACGTTTCGACCACGGCTATGTTTCAACGCTTGCAGGTCCTTTGGACTGCGTAAACAACGTCATCTATAACTGGGGCGGTAACTCCGCATACGGTGGAGAGCAGTTGCCAGACAAGGAACCAAAGAAAATCAACCTCTGCTACAACTACTACAAACCGGGACCTGCCACTCAGGAAAAGGTAACAACCCGCATCTTCAACCCTACAACCTTCTGCAAGAACTGCAGCAAGGAGAATGGTGCGCTTTGTGTTCCTGCCCAGATTTACATCAACGGCAACTTTATGGAGGGCTCAGAAGAAGTCACCAAGGACAATACAAACATAAAGGCTATCAAGATTGACAAGAAGGGCGACCTTACATACGAAGAATGGAAGGCGAAATGTGTAGCCCCAGAGCCTTTCAAGTCAGACGAGCCACGATGGAACTATCCTATTATCAGTCTTGACAAAGACCCACAGCGCCTCTTCGACAAGATAATTGACTATGCAGGCTGTTCCCTAGACCGTGATGTCATTGACAAGCGCGTCACAACTAACGCCCGTAAGGGTTCATCCAAGTTAGAGGGCAGTAACGGTTCTGAGGGTGGTCTTATCGACTCTGCAGATGATGCCGGCGGCTGGCCTACCCTTAAAGGCGGCAAGCCACAGACAGATAGCGATGGTGACGGAATGCCCGACAAATGGGAGAAGGCTCATGGCCTTAATCCTAATGTGGATGATAGCGGCAGTTTCACACTTGATCCAAAACAGTTTTACACCAACCTTGAGGTATATGCCAACAGTCTTGTAGAAGACATCGTAAAGGCGTGCCGAGCCAACTGCGAAGAGACTTTTGAGGAATATTATCCTGACCTCACAGAGGCAAAGATGAATGCAAAGAAGTGATTTCTGGTAGAACTGCGAAGCTGATGAGCTTATGGCGAATAAAGAGTAAAGAACAAAGTATAAAGAATAAAGTATAATGTAGATAGAAAGCGCATCTCAAATGAGGTGCGCTTTTTTATTTTAAGGAAACCATTATCACCACTTAAAATATATTATTGTCTCTCTTCTTCCAACAACTTCTTTGACCACAGTTTTTTCTATTGACCACAGATAACACAGATTTTTCGGATTTTTTACTTACAAATATTTCTTATTATCCCAAGAAAACATAATATTTTTTGAAGACTCCCTGATTTAGGGAGTCATCAATCTTTTATTTCCCATATTCAGAATAGATGCAGGAAGAAATTTGATTAGGACATAAAGGAAACTATTTGCCCGACATCATTTCATTAATTCATTCAGTTGGTCTTTCTTATCACCAGACACTAATAATATCTCATATTCTTTTGCATCATCATCTTTTTCTTCAAACACGATAACAGCAGATTTCTCTCCCATAAAGATTACAGCATCTTCTCTTGTAAAATACTTTGGGATACTTGTTTTATGAGGCATACCATATTCTTTTTCCAATTGAGAAAGCAAATCAGAAAATTTATCTATAGGAGTTTTAAGCTGCATTTGACTTACCTTTTCATTATCATAATAGACTCTTACCTTTCTGTAGTATTGACGTTTGTATTCACAATCATACAAAGTTATATGATTACCATTTTCCTTATTTAAAACATCTTCTTTACTTAATCGTTCACCGTTAACCTTAAAGTCATTTACTATAGTTTTTATAACCGACTCTCTTGATTGTCCTATCTGAAAGATTGTTGCCTTTTGTCTTGTACATGATGCAAGAGCAAAAACAAAAACGGAAAACAGTAGAAATATTTTCTTCATAGTGTTCAAAAAATTAAGTTATACAATTATTGACAGCAAAAATACAAACAAAATATTTTTTATGCCAATAGATACCCGATAAAGGCGGTATTAAATAGACTAGGTTTACCACATAACGAAAGAACGTAGGTATCCACATCTGCTCGCCATACAAATTGAGGTGTCGGATACCCTTGAGGAATGACGAGACAGAGTAACACCTACGCTTGTATGAAAAACTAATATACCCGAAAAGTGTGCAGACAACCTTACGGCATCGCACACTCCGGATATTGTTGTAACATACCCGTAAGCATTCACTTCTGACTTTTGTCATTGTTCCTCTTTGAAATTTCCGACGTTTCAATTTGTCAATGTACAAAGCGTAAGTGACGCTTTTCCTTATGTCGTGTCAAATAACTAATGCTGTTATGACGTTGCAAATATAAACATTTTTTCTGAAATGCCGATAATAATCATCAATAAACTTTCATTTCACATGTATTTTTCTTTTGTTTTTGCCATTAAACGCACAACGAACATCATTTTTCTATTATATATTCAGGTACTTTTACAAATCCTGTGCTTTTGCTTCCTTCTTCAGTGAAAAATAGTATAGTTTAAGGCAAAAACAAGGGAGATACTCCATCGTTACTCCATCGTTACTCCATCGTTTCGATGGAGTATCGATGGACTACTGATGGACAATCGATGGAGTATCTATGGAGTTATAACAGATTTTCTAACGTGAATTCGTTGAATTATAATACAAACAGATTTCATAATATTCCTACTGTAAAAAGAAATAAGGGAAACGGATATATTCCCGTCGAACTATTATCCTAATTATAACATTCCTCATGGATAGCCCCTATTAGCTATCGTTCCTTAAGAGTTTCGTAAATCAAGTGTTTTTTAGCCACAATCTGCAAACAAATGTAAATTTACACAAAGAAACAGCAAATAAATCTTAATTATTTAGTACCTTGTATTGCAAAGTACCAAATAATACATATCTTTGTGCTCAGAAATCAAAAACATTAATAATATGGTAAATGTTGATAACACGAAATCGCAGATGAGGAAAGGTATGCTTGAATATTGCATACTCCTTCTGTTGAGACATCGGCCCTTGTATGCCAATGATATAATCACGCAACTGAAGTTTGCTGAGATGATTGTGGTGGAGGGCACTTTATATCCTTTGCTGAACCGTCTGAAAAAGGACGGGCTTTTGAAATACGAATGGCAGGAGAGTACCCAAGGACCGCCACGCAAATACTACGCCTTGACCGAGGAAGGCGAGGAAGCCCTTCAGCAACTTGATGCAAGTTGGAATGAGCTAGCCACAACCGTTAATATCTTACAGAATAATAACCAATAACAACAACCGAATATGAAAAAGAACATTTCTATCAATATATGTGGAACAATATATGCCATTGACGAAGACGCATATCAGTTGCTCGAAAACTATCTCCAGAGCATGAAGAACTACTTCCGTAATGAGGAAGGTGGTGATGAGATTGCCGATGACATAGAGCATCGTGTTGCCGAACTGCTCTGGGAGTATAAGGAAAAGGGAATGACAGCCGTTAACATTGAGACTATCAAGGAAATAATAAACAAGATTGGTAATCCTGCTGATATTGACGGAGAGGCTTCTTCACATTCTGAGACATCAGACGGTAGCTATGACCGCTCTGAGCATAGCGAGAATTTCTTCAGTTCATTTGGCGATGAGACTTCTGTCTTCGGTAAGATAAAGAAGAACATAAGTTCCCGACGTTTCTATCGTAATGCTGATAACAAGATGCTTGGCGGTATCTGCTCGGGCTTGGCTGATTATTTCGGCGTTGGCGATGTGACAATCTGGCGACTTGCCATATTGGTACTTGCCTTTGTCGGATGGGGATTCAACATGTCATTCTTCCATCATATCTTTCCCTTTAACATAATAAACTTCACATTCAATTTCCTTGTTCCACTCACATATTTCGTGATATGGATTGTGGTTCCAGAGGCAAGGACAGCCGAGGACAAACTGCGTATGCAAGGTATGGATGTAAATCCGGAGAATATCAGGGAACAGGTGGTTTCCGATTCTGAAGTAAATAAAACAGAACGCGTGACAACGGAAAATAAAGCTTCGGGATGCTTGAAAACATTGCTAATTTGCTTTGCCCTACTATTGATGCTTCCATTGTTCATCGCTTTCATTGCCGTACTTATCGCAATATTCATTGCGTGTCTGTTCGTTTTCGGCGGAGTTTCTGTTGTTGCTGGCATTTTCCCGGAAATTGTAGATCTGGCAGAACCAATTACCGCTTGGGGTCCAGCACTATGGGTAGGTCTTATTGCAGCTCTGCTTGCTGTCGGTATTCCTATCAATGCCTTTATAAGACTATTCAAGAGCAACACCAAACCTCTCTCTTCATTCATGATAACGGGAATAGTAATTATATGGCTCTTGTCTATTGCTGTTATTGTTGGTTCTGTGACAAGTGGTGCTATGAAGTTCCATGAGTTTCAAAATGAAAAGCGTATAAAGGAGGGTACGAGAAACGGAATATGCCTTTATGATTCACATCAATGGGAGGTGCTTGACGAGCTTGGAATGAAATTAGCGAAATTTGAAAATATAAGCCCAATGATTTCAGACAGACGTACTGGTTATGGCGGCTTGCCTTATAAGGCTATAAAACTTCATCGTGATGATTCCGGCAAGGCAATGTTGTTTACCCTTTCTCGTACAGAGCATTTTGACGAGGGTGACTATGTTCTTGAATCCCTTACTGATGTTGAAGGCAAGGGCGGAGTAATCAAGGCTGTTGACGAAGGAAAGGATGTTGCTTTCAACGATCTGAGTGATGAGGGCAAAAAGCTATGGACAATGGATTGGACAGAAGGCTCCAAGCTCCCTATCTTCGAAAATCCTGACAGCGCTGGTTGGGATGGCTTTGCCAAAGATGGTCGAGAACATTGGACTTACCGCGTATCTAAGCCGTTTCACCATAAGGCTGGAGATATAACCATCAGCGTTTCTGCCGATAAAGCTTACTTGAATAAATTCAACATCCGACAGGTAAGACTTCGCAATACCAAAGAAAAGAAACAGATTTCTAAAATAAAAGCAGAACAAGAGAAGCCCCAATTGCATAAAGAAGACATTGGTCAGCGTAATAAAAGGCTACTTGAGATAAGAAAAAGGCAAAGAAAAGGCTAAATATCATTAAGGCTAGCAAACCTGCTAGCCTTATTTGTTTCGCGTCTTACATACCAAAGGTAAGTCGAATCCAATTACAATAATGGTTTCTGCTAACAATGCTTATATGGAACAAGTTAAACGTCCGTCATATACAGTTACGAAAGGTCAAATAAGAATTTTACACTGAAAAGGTTGCATGGGATATTCCTCATGCAACCCTATTTTTTCACAAAGGGGATAGAAAATTCCGATTTCTACGCAATAAAACAACAACTATTGCGTTAAATAAAAGAAGAGGTATTGTTTTTTATAAAAGGTATATTAATCCGTATCTTGTGGGATATGAAACTGAAATATATTGTATTTTTGTTTTTTAGCCTTATTAGCTTATCTTCCGGCGCTCAGTCTATAATGATTGATGACGACATATCAGATAAGGAACTGCAGATAGAAAGATGTCTGCAGCAGATGGATGTGGACTATAGTACCAAGTATGACGCACAACAATTCGGTCTTCCTACCCCCGACTCTCTCTATCTCCAAAACCAATATGGCAATGAGGTCATAGCATACGAGATATGCCCTGCCATTCCTATAGGAATAGTAATATGCATATCAGGAAGGGATGCGCCGTCAGCCTCTGCATACTATGGTCACGCTATGGAGTTCTATAAACTCGGCTATGCCACATTCACCATGGACGTAAGCAATCACTCAAAGACAGACGGCAGCAAGAAATACGAGGAAGTAAAGGACGTTCAGGCAGTAATTGACTATATAAAGACAAAGATGGACTATATCAATCTTCCTATCGTCGTAATGGGTGTTGCTATGGGAGGAACTGTTGCCATCCGCTCAATGATAGAAAGCTATGATATCAATGCTGCGATATCACTATCAGCATATTCTTCATTCGAGGATTACTTTGCCTTCAATCATAACGAAGCAGATCCGAAGTACGACTTCCCGAATGTCAGTTTGAAGGACATAGAGGACATGAGCGTGGCTGACAGCATAACACTATCCAAGCTATGTAGCGTGAAAGGCATTGACCAGCGTCCTATACTGCTCATGCAAAGCAAGAAAGACAAAATCGTCCCATACGCATATTTCACCCGTCTTTCTAAAGAAATGAGGAAATACACCAACGAGCTGGTTTCATTCGTAGTGGAAGGCGACGAGCACTATATCTGTCGTGACTTTATAAACCCTTCCTCCGACAAGGCCTACTTTGAGACTCTTACGGATTTTCTCAAAAGAATAACTCCAAGTGTTCCCCTTTCTGCATATAGGAAACTTGAGGATACCCAGGAAATATAAACGAACCTTTTGTAATGGACTCATACAAAACAAGAGCGGTATCACCTCTTAGTGATACCGCTCTTGTTTGTTGTTAACTTAGGTTTTTAGTCCGTCCAGAACTCTGATCCAATACAAGATATAACAACACATCCATAGGATAAACCAGTGACAGTCATATTGTCTTTCATCTTGCTTTTACTATCGATGGTAAACTGAGAAGTAGTCACCACCCCATTGTTTTTCTGTAGGTTCTGCATAGTCTTTAAGCATTAAGTATTATAAGTGTAAAATTATATTTTAAATCCACTGCAAAAGTAGTCAAAATTTCGGAAATTCACAAATATTCATCCGTTTTTTAAGATTTTTTTACACGCCCCGTTTTTGTCGATATGAGTACAAAAATATCGATATCGTTTTCTTAATATTTCATAAAAAATCACTTTGGATAGCCCGATAGGCATATTACGTCTATAAAAATCGATTAAGCATTTTGATATTACGACCAAATTAATTAATTTTGCCCACGATTTCCGACATCATCTCTACAGATTCGGAAAGCGCATCTATGAAGGGGTCGCATATGAACCCATAAAACAACAAAAAAAACAACAACATATTGATTAATAACAAATGAACGTAAAAAATTATTTATTGGCAGCATTGCTCATTTCGTCGATTCCGACCTTTGCGCAGAAGAAATGGACGATGCAGGAATGTATTGACTATGCCATGGCGAACAACATATCGCTAAAGAAGTCTTCTCTTCAGCGTATGTCAACCAACGAGGACTTGCAGTCTTCAAAAGCACAGTTGCTACCTTCCCTCAATTTCTCAACGAGCCAGAATTTGAATTATCGTCCTTGGCCTACGGCTGGTATGTCAACTGTGGTTGACGGACGGGCTATGGCAAGTGTGGACAAAGTCTATTACAATGGCTCGTACAGCCTTAATGGAAACTGGACGGTTTGGAACGGTAACAGAAACCGCAATCAGGTAAAGCTCAACGAACTCTCTCTTGCCCAGAATGCCGTGGATTCAACCACCACAGCACGTAGTATCGAGGAACAGATAGCACAGCTCTACGTGCAGATAGCATATACAGAGGAGAATATAAAGGTTCAGAAGGCCACTCTCGAGTTCTCAAAGACAAATGAGAGCCGCGGAAAGGATATGGTTGAGATTGGCAAGATGAGTAAGGCAGACCTCATGCAGCTTACCGCACAGCGTGCTCAGGATGAATACAACGTTGTATCGGCAGAGAGTCAGGCACGTAACTACAAGCGCCAACTTAAACAGCTCTTGCAGATCACATCTACCGAGCAATTCGAGATAAGCGGCTTGGATGCATCAGATGCAATGGCCCTTGCTCAGATTCCATCATTGCAGCGTGTATATGAAAAGGCTCTTGCCAATCGTCCAGAGTTCAAGAGTCTGAAACTGCAGATTGAATCATCAGAGATAAGCAAGAAGATTGCCAATGCACAGTCGCTCCCTACTATCGGCGTAAACGCAAGTGCAAGTACAAGTACATCCTCTATGAGCGATTTGGGATGGGGAGACCAATCAAAGCAGAACTTCGCTTTAGGCGGCGGTGTCAGCCTCAGCGTTCCTATTGTTGATCAGCGTCAGAAGAAGACTGCAGTCAATAAGGCAGAGATAAGCCGTCAGCAAGCATTGCTCGACCTTAAGGACAAGCAGACGTCTCTTTACAGCACTCTTGAAAACTACTGGATTCAGGCAGAGAACAACCAACAGCAATACAAAGCTGCAAAAGTCAGCACAGAGAGTGCGCAGACAAGTTATGAGCTTCTCAGCGAACAGTTCAGTCTCGGACTTAAGAACATCGTAGAACTTCAGGACGGAAAGTCACGTCTTCTTTCTGCACAACAGAATGAGTTGCAGAGCAAGTATATGACAATTCTTAACCTCAAGATGCTGGAATTCTATCAGAGATAGCCCACCCAGGCCCTCCCAAAGGGAGGGATGCGATATAGTAAGATAAACATTAAAAACAATTATAAAATTAAGAGCCAAGCTTTCTTTAAGCGATAGAGTGTATAAAACATCCTTCCCTTCGGGAAGGCTTGGTTAGGCTTTTAAACTATGAACAAGAAAGTTATCATCGGTGGTGTAGCTGCTGTGGCTGTGGTTGCATTGGCTGGATTCTTCTTCTCTGGAAAGAAAGAGAGAAAGGTTAGTTTTGAAACAGCTACAATCGTAAACACCACTATATCAAGCAGTGTCACAGCGACAGGCACAATAGAACCGGTAACAAGTGTCACCGTAGGTACTCAAGTAAGTGGTATCGTCAGTCGTCTGTATGTTGACTATAATAGCGTCGTTAAGAAAGGACAGGTCATTGCAGAACTTGACAAGACCAACCTTATATCCGAACTTTCTACCCAGAAGGCAAACCTTTCTTCTGCAGAGAGCAAGTTCGCTTATCAGAAGACGAACTTTGAGCGCTATCAGAAGCTCTATGACAAGGGACTTGTATCTGCCGACGACTTTGAGAATGCAAAGCTCTCATATCTTCAGGCTCAGGAAAGCGTGACAACAGCAAAGGAAAGTGTACGAAAGGCACAGACAAACCTCAGCTATGCAACTATCACTTCACCTATTGACGGAGTTGTGCTCAGTAAGGCTGTAGAAGAGGGACAGACCGTGGCTGCAAGCTTCAACACCCCTGAGCTTTTCACTATTGCTCAGGACCTCACCAATATGCAGGTTGTTGCAGACGTTGATGAAGCTGACATCGCAGACGTAAAGCATGGCGCTCGCGTAACATTCACCGTTGACGCATACCCAGACGATGTATTCGAGGGAAAGGTAACACAGGTTCGCCAGTCAGCTACAACAACTAATAACGTTGTGACTTACGAGGTAGTTATCTCAGCTCCAAACTCTGATCTCAAGCTCAAGCCAGGACTTACAGCCAATGTGACAATCGTCACTCAGGAAAAACAGAACGTACTCGCAGCTCCTGTTGCGGCCCTTCGTTTCGCTCCTCTTGAGACAATGCTTGAACCTGAAGGTAAGATTATCGACTGCGACTCAAAGACAAAAGTCTGGGTGAAAGATGGTAAGAACCTGAAGGCTATCCCTGTAAAGACAGGTGTCAGCAATGGTGCTCTTACCGAGATCACAGAAGGTATCAGCGCAGGTAAAGAGGTTCTCACAGGCTTCTCTTCAGGCATGCCTATGATGATGCCAGGCGGACAGGGCAACAGCAATCCGTTCATGCCAGGCCCTCCAGGAAGAAGAAATGGCCAAGGACAAGGACAAGCCGCAAGTAAGTAATACAGCCCCTCACCCGCCCTACGGGCACCCTTTCCCCAAGGGGCGAGGGGAATGTTAGTATTTTCATTAATAAATAAGAATAAGCCCTTTCGCAAATAAAGGTAACTCCTTCCTCGCCCCTTGGGGAGAGGATGCCTGCAAGGCAGGTGAGGGGCTACAATTATAATTTTTATGGAAAATAATTCAGATACTCAAGAGCGTCGTGTGGTCATTGAACTGGATAACGTGAGGCGTGACTTCATCGTTGGTTCAGAAACCGTACATGCGCTCCGAGGAATATCATTCAAGATATACGAGGGTGAGTTTGTCACCATCATGGGTACCTCTGGATCAGGTAAGTCAACCCTGCTCAATCAGTTGGGCTGTCTTGACACTCCCACATCCGGTGAATACTATCTCGACGGTGTGAGCGTGCGCACAATGAAACGTCGCCAGCGTGCCGTACTGAGAAACCGTAAGATCGGATTCGTGTTCCAGAACTACAACCTCCTTGCCAAGACAACGGCTGTGGAGAATGTGGAACTGCCTCTTATGTATAACAGGAACTTTTCATCCTCAGAGCGTCGCAAGGCAGCAATTGAGGCACTTGAAAGAGTAGGACTTGGAGACCGTCTCATGCACAAGTCAAATCAGATGTCGGGTGGACAGATGCAGCGTGTGGCTATTGCACGTGCATTGGTCAACAATCCTGCGGTCATCCTTGCCGACGAGGCAACGGGTAATCTTGATACCCGCACCTCCTTTGAGATGCTCGTGCTGTTCCAGAAGCTTCATGCAGAGGGACGTACCATCATCTTTGTGACTCACAACCCTGAGATTGCACAATACTCCAGTCGCAATATCATGTTGCGCGACGGCAAGATCCGTGAGGATGTAATCAACACAAACATTCTCTCTGCACAAGAGGCTCTGGATAAATTGCCAAAACCGCAAGACGATTAATGTAAGTGAAGAGTGAAAAATTGAGTTTATCTAAACTCTAATCACTAAACACTAATCTCTAAACTTAAAACTCAAAAAAAATGAGCATTATAAACTTATTCAAAGTTGCACTTCGAGCCATAGCCAACAACGCATTCCGCTCGTTCCTGTCAATGCTCGGCATCATCATCGGTGTCGCTGCTGTGATAGTGATGATGGCTATCGGTCAGGGCTCAAAAGAGAGTATTCGTAAGAATATCTCACAGATGGGTACCAACGTGATAATGATACGTCCGGGTGCTGATATGATGGGAGGCGTCAGACAAGACCCTTCATCTATGCAGACATTAAAGGTTGCTGACTACGAGGCTATTATGAGCGAGAAGAAATATGTCACTTTCGTTTCCCCAGAGGTAACGGCAAGCGGACAGGCTATCTATGGTGCGAACAATACCAATGCAACCATCTACGGAGAGTCGCTCGACTATCTCGATATCAAGCAATGGGATGTTGAAAAAGGCGTTCCTTTCACAGAAGATGACGTACACAAGAGTGCAAAGGTTTGCCTTATCGGTAAGACCATAGCCGATGACCTCTTCCCTAACGGAGCTGATCCTGTAGGCAAGACCATCCGCTTCAAGAGCATTCCTTTCCGCATTTGCGGTGTGCTGAAGGCTAAGGGATATAACAGCTGGGGTATGGACCAGGATAACGTAATTGTGGCTCCTTATACCACGGTTATGAAGCGTATCGCTGCCCAGACATATTTCTCAACAATCAACTGCTCTGCCATTACCGAGGAAGTAACAGATCAGGCAATTGAAGAACTGACAGAGATACTTCGTACTACACATAAGATCAAGGAAGATTCTGGTGAATCCGAAGACTTCACCATACGCTCACAACAGGAAATGATGGAAACAATGTCATCTACAATGGATACCGTCACTATCATCCTCGTAGTGGCTGCTGCATTCTCGCTCCTCGTAGCAGGTATCGGTATCATGAATATCATGCTGGTATCAGTAACTGAGCGAACAAAGGAAATCGGTCTTAGAATGTCAGTTGGTGCCCGTGGCATCGACATCAGCAACCAGTTCCTCATTGAGTCCATAATAATATCGGTGACGGGAGGACTTATCGGTATAATCCTCGGAGAAACCATTGCCGGACTTGCCTCGTTCCTGTTCCATCTCCCGACAAGCGTTCCAGGTTGGAGTATCACCGTCAGCTTCATCGTATGTACTCTCATCGGTATCGGCTTCGGATACTTCCCTGCAAGAAAGGCTGCACGCATGGATCCTATCGAGGCTATAAGGTATGAGTAACAGCCCCTCACCCGTAACTTCCCCCTCTCCCCAAGGGGGCGAGGGGGAAGTTACGGTTTTCAATCAATCAATAAATAACAAGGCCTTTCGCGAACAAAGGTAACTTCTTCCTCGCCACTTGGGGAGAGGATGCTCGCAGGGCAGGTGAAGGGCCGATTTCTTATCTATGAAAATATCCACAATAATCCATCCAATTGCCATACTGGTATGGCTCCTCATTCCGCTCATGTTCATTGGGCCTTATGAGGAAATAAGTATCAAACGATACCTATTCAATAGTTGCATGCCATTCATGATGCTTCTTGTTTTCTACCTGAATTATCTGTGGATACTTCCAAGACATATTGAGGGGAAGAGCAAGTTAAAGGTATTACCCATCAATGCGATCTTGATTGTAGCGGTATGTGTTCTCGTTGCACTCGTTCGGGCATACGAGTTTACGGTTTCTCCACCACCCCGATTCCCGATACACGAGGATGCGCCTGAGTACTCAACCGATTTCAATTGGCTATTCCTGTTTCTTGTCTTTATCCGCGATGCGCTCAACCTGATTTTCGTCGTCCTCATAGCATATAGCCTCAGGATGTCAAAGCATGCGCATCGTCTTGAGCATGAGCGACAGGAAGCCGAGGTTGCAAGACGTGATGCCGAACTTAATGGACTACGCTTGCAGATTTCACCTCATTTCCTTCTCAATACGCTGAACAACATCTATGCGCTTACGGCAATAAGTTCCGAAAGGGCACAACAGGCTATCATACAGCTCTCGCAGTTGCTTCGCCACATGCTCTACGAGAATCAGCATGGAATGGTGGACTTCTCCTCAGAGTGTAAGTTCATAAGTTCTTATGTGGATTTAATGAAGCTTCGCATGGCGCCAAACGTGAAAGTGGATGTGGAGATATCGATTCCCGAGAATGACAAATCACAGGTCGCTCCCCTACTCTTCATCTCGCTCGTCGAGAACGCTTTCAAGCATGGAGTGAGTAGCACAGAACCAAGTTCTATTTCCATCAAGCTTGCAGCCACAGAGACCGAGATAAGGTGTAATATCATGAACACCAACTTCCCGAAGACAAGTAAAGACCACAGCGGACACGGGATAGGTCTTCAGCAGGTGGAGCAACGTCTCAACTCTATCTATCAGGGAAAGTACTCTTGGACTCATGGCATTAATGAATCCGATGGACTTTACCACTCGGAGATAGTGCTAAAGAAATAAGATCCCTCATCCGTAGCCCCTCACCCGCCCTGCGGGCACCCTCTCCCCAAGGGGCGAGGGAAAAGTTACGCTTTTCAATCAAAATCAATTATCAACGAAGCCTTTCGCAAATAAATGCAACTTCCTTCCTCGCCCCTTGGGGAGAGGATGCCCGAAGGGCAGGTGAGGGGCCGAAATCTTTTATCTTATGACAATCAAATGTGCAATAATCGACGATGAGCCTCTGGCAGCAGAGATGCTGGCAGGATATGCCAGTAAGACTCCGTTCCTCAACCTTGTTGGGGTTTACAATAGTGCCATAGAGGCTATACGCAATCTGCGTAGTGAACCTGTTGACCTCCTTTTCCTCGACATTCAGATGCCGGAGCTTAGCGGTCTTGAGTTTGCCACCATACTTCCTCCTGAGACGCTTATCATTTTCACCACGGCATTCGACCGCTATGCCATTGACAGCTATAAGGTCAATACCGTTGACTATCTCCTCAAGCCTATTGCTTACGACAGTTTCCTAAAGGCTGCCGATAAGGCTTTACGCCGTTTCATAGAAAGCAAAAAGCAGACAACATACGCTGCCGACCGCTTCATCTATGTGAAGAGCGACTATAAACTTGTCAGAGTCAATCTTGACGATATATTGTATATCGAAGGCGTAAAGGACTATGTGCGTATTGTCCTGGCAGACAATTCACAGCCAATAATGTGCCTTATGAATATGCGAACCCTTGAGGACTACCTCCCTACTCCTGAGTTCCTACGTGTGCATCGCTCGTATATCGTACACATGTCGAAAGTTCAGACAATCGACCGACTTCGTTTCGTCTTCGGAGATACCTATATCCCTATTTCCGAGTCATACAAGGACACTGTGACTGACTATGTCAGTATGCACACGCTAAACTGATTATAATTCCGCAAGCTCGGAACGTCGAAGAGGTCGGCGGCCAAAAGGGAAAGCCAATTGCCTGGAAGGCAACACCATGAGTAACCGAGGCGCATACTCGACGAAGGAGAGGATGCCCTCGGATTATGAATCTCCCACCTGTTATATCAGCCTGGAAGGCTGTACATAACCGTAAAAACGATATTAATATGAGTCACATAAGTCTAACATATCATATAGTATGGAGAACAAAATGCAGTCGTCCTACAATAGAAGAACTGCACGAACGTGACCTATATCTATACATCAATGGTATATGCAAAGCTAAGAAATGCCATATCTATAGACTGAACTCTATGCCTGACCACATACACCTCTGTATTGAGATTCACCCATCATTGGCATTAAGTGACTTTATGAAGATACTGAAACAAGAAACATCAAAATGGATTAAGGAACACAAAGATTGGTTTCCCATGTTTGAAGGTTGGGCTAATGGTTATGCTGCCTTTACCTATTCCGCACAAGAACGGCCAACCGTGGTTGAATACATAAAGAACCAAAAAGAGCATCATAAACATATATCCTTCATAGAGGAATATGAAACTTGGCTTACGGAAATGGGAATTAATCCTAAAGATGATCTGTTCCTTAAGGATGACTAATCAGGCTATGTACTGCCCTCCAGGCAGTAATTGGGAAGATACATATTATCCCCGCACATCCTCGTTTCACTCATATGTACGGGGTTACTAATAGTACTGTCTTCCAGACAGTTTCAAACTTGCAAAGTTTAATAAACCTAAATTACATTAACTTAACAATTTAAACAAAAAAATGAAGAAAGTTTATTTAGCAGCATTGCTGACTCTCACTTTGACGACAGCAAATGCACAGGAGCCAAACATCCCAATGTTCGGCAATCAGCCAAAAATCGATGTTAAATTCGACGAGTACAAAGCAGCTCCACAGGGATTCGACCAGGAGCGTGCAGGAATAGCTCACGGAACTGTGAAGCTCATCGAGTACCAGTCAGAATCAGTAGGTACAACCCGTAAGGCGAATGTCTATCTGCCTCCTAAGTACGATGCAAAGAAGAAGTATAGCGTGCTCTATCTGCTTCACGGCATTGGCGGTGACGAGAATGAGTGGTACAAGGACGGTGGTGTGCCAAACATCATCATGGACAACCTCTATGCTGACGGAAAGGTAGCTGATATGATTGTCGTAATGCCTAACGGACGTGCCCAAAAGGATGACTCTCGTGCAGGAGGTATGGGCTCATTCAGGGCATTCGGAGACTTTGACAAGGACCTCATCGGAAGCCTCATTCCTTATATCGAGAAGAATTTCAGCGTATATACCGATAAGAATCATCGTGCCATTGCAGGTCTTTCTATGGGTGGTGGACAGTCACTTAACTTCGGTCTTGGCCACATGGACGTATTTGCTTACGTAGGAGGTTTCTCTTCTGCCCCAAACACACAACGTGCAGCTCAGCTCATTCCTGATGTAGAGAAGGTGAAGAAAGAGAACAAGCTCCTTTGGATGGTATGCGGAGGTGCTGACGGTCTTATCAACAACAGCGCACAGCTCAAGAAATTCTGCGATGACAATAGCATTCCTTGCACATTCATCAAATATCCTGACGGAAAGCACGACTTCGTTGTCTGGAAGTATGGTCTCTATAACTTCGCACAACTGATTTTCAAATAAAAAAAAGAATTTTTACGGAACTCTGCAACTCGTCACCCGTAGCGCTATATAGCACTATGTATCAGCATTTTGCAACGGTGATTCATTTCAATACACTCGTCACCCACTCATCACCCACAAGTGGCATATCATACTGATATCAAACGAGTTACAAAGCCAATTCACTCATCACCCTAAAGACATCACAAATGGGTGACGAGTGAATTTTGTTTATAACAGACACACTCTCAACAACATACAAAGATTCTGGTGATGAGTGGGTGACGAGTGCTTTAAAATGAATCACCGCTGTAAGCAACTAACAATCTGCAAGTTGCAGCGCTACGGGTGATGAGTTGCAGAGTTTCGTAAAAATTCTTTTTTTCAAGTACCAATCCACCTTGTCAATTCTCAATTATTCCCCAAGGACTTTTAGGCCTTTTCTTCACCTCCGTTCCAAGTCCGTTCTAATACCGTTCTAATACCGTTCTGAATCCGTTCCTTAGAATAGGCGAAAAATGGGACTTACATAGGACTTGCAAGGGAGGAAGAAGGGAGTTGCTTTGAAACAAGATTAATGTCAGGATTATGGACGTGCGATTTTTTTTAGAATTAAATCCCAATGAATATTTATTATGAAATAATTGTCCAAAAAGTTGCAAGATACAACAACTTTTTATACCTTTGCACCCATGAAACGTAAGATACTTACATACGGAGGCTATTTTGAGGCGTTTATGTCAACGCTGAAAGAAAAGGAGCAGGAGAAGGTACAATACGGATTACTACTCCTGAAAACTCAGGATAGGCTGTCGAAGAAGTTCGTTAAATACATCAAAGACGGTATCTATGAACTCCGCACGGAATATGCTGGTAATATCTATCGTGTGTTTTTTATCTTCGATGATGGGCAAATTGTAGTATTGTTTAATGGATTTCAAAAGAAAACCCAGAAAACGTCTACAAATGAAATAGAAAAAGCTATTAAAATCAAGGAAGCATATTATGCAGACAAACAATCATAAAATAGTTGATTACGACCTCGTACTTGATGCTAAGTTCGGTAAAGAGGGTACACCTGAGCGTATTAAGGCTGAGGAAGCGGCATATTCTTTCTATTCTGGTCAGATATTACAGGATGCGAGAAAGGAGGCTAAAGTTACTCAGGAGGAATTGGCACGTCGCACCAACACAACCAAGTCATACATATCCAAGATCGAGAATGGAGTTATTGTTCCAAGTGTCGGAGTATTCTATCGTATTATTAATGCCCTTGGATTGAGAGTCGAGGTTGTGAAGCCACTCTACTAATAGTTTTTTGAGAAGGTGGAAAAATGTTCCCCCCCCTTGATGTGAAACGGATATATACGATTTATCTGAGATTTGGAAAATAAATTGACAGCAAACAAACGTAAACTCAGCGAATTCACGTTATGTTAGGTAGGGAAATGTTGTCAAAAACATCAGGGAAACTGCATGGGAAAAGTATGTGGGTCGAAATTTCGGCTGACATCAAGAATCTGTGAAATATCAAAAACTAACCAGACATTTTGTCTTGTCAGGACTGGAAGAGAATTCATGACGGTGAACGAATCGTTCACCGTCTTGCAAAATCAACTCGATAACGTTTCGTTATTCAGTTTTGGGTAAATTCTAGAAACAGATATATACGATTTATCCTAATTATAGGCTAAATTGTTAAAGAAATAAGGCATGACGACTCATGTATGTGTTAGACGAACACGTACATACTCTTAACTTCCTGACCATCAGTATAGATAGAAGCAATGTTCCCGAGCATGTACGTGTTTGGCGTTTAATTCTGGAAACTCGTTATCTCCACATTACAAATATTTGGTGTTAAGTTTTTGTCAGTCAAATCCATTATATCCAGGAGCACCTTCCATGTCGCTATCATAATAGTCTGTCTCTCTGCTGTTGTATGCTTGAGAACTTCTTCTTTTATATGCTTGATTCGTTCTGCGTATTGATGTAGTCTTCCCAAAACTCGTATTTTCTCCAGTTAGAAGAAGAATAAACAGCACTACAAACACGATTCCTGTCACTATTGCATAAGATTCCCACGTCATAGGATAGCTATGACTGCAAATCCATTTACCACAATCATGCATTATAATATAGCCTATAGGAAACACAATGCAGTTAAGAATGCCTCCTATAATAGCTGCTGTTATTGCACAACCACCTGCAATCGCCAATACATCACTTATCTTCATTTGTTTTTTTTCTTATCAATTAAAGCATGATTCTTTATTCAAATTAATATAGTTGCCGATTCCTACTATACAAGGGCTTTCATATGGGCTTTTTATTATTTCCACGCATCCCAGTCATCTGTATAACTAAATCCCCCATATACGCTTCCGAACTTTGATTTATATTGATGTTCTTCTTTGATACCTCTGATATTTTCAAAAATATCATTGAATGGTTTCATTAATATGTTATCATTCTCCGTGCTAATAGCTAATCCATATGCTGTTGATAGAATCGGACATAGTTCATTGTCGATAATCTCGTCCATGTCTTTGACGGATTTTGCATTCCATTCTTTATGGGAGATTAGCTTTCTGTCTTGATAACCTCCGTAGCAAACACGTAGACTCTTGAAAGTACTACCACCACCACAATACACCAGTGGTCTGTTCTTCAAGGCATCAAATAAACGGTAATTCTCTAATCCTGTCTGCCTCTTAAATTCATGCTGAAGTTTGGCTTGCAAGGAGTTACACACAAGATTCACCTCATTAATATATGCATTTCTACGTCCTTGATTGATTTCTGATGCATCCAGTACATTTACTACAGTTCCTATTTGGTTATTTTCATTCGCACCAGTTAGAAAGTTTAGTCCTTTGTTGATTGAAAAGAAATCGTAAACCTGTGGTTTTTTATTTTCGATGGTGAAGAACGAAATGTCAGTTGTACCTCCACCAATATCAATCATTAGACTCATGCCTTTGGCAAGTTTACCTTGGTTTATAAGCGGTTTCAAGCAGGCGTAAGCTTCTGGGAAGACAAGTAAACCATATTCATCTTTTATATCTTTAGTATAGGCTATTATCTCTGTCATATCTACCAATTCCTTCATGGGAGTGGCAAGAAATTTCTGCTTATCATTGGCAAAGACATCTTCGACTAATCGGTAAGCGGAAACTATGATGCGCGTCGCAATAGTCTTAACCTCGTTAACATGACCGCAATCGGTCGGAGCTCCCATCTGTATAGTAAACTCTTGACCATACATCTCTTCCAAATCAAACAGAATATATGCCAGATACCATGTTGAAAAATACATAGCATTTACCTGCGTCATTCCTGTTTCCGATGGACGGAATGTACTTTGTTTGAAGTAGCGTATGATTCGGCCATCATACCTACGAGGTAAATAGCCATAGGACAATAAACCGTCTTTTCCTACACCCACAATGGATGGTAGGGTATAAAACAGACGGTGGTAAGTATCTTCGAACTTCATGAAGGTGTAGTTCAATTCCACCCCCTCCTTGTTCTCGATACAGACCTTAGTCTGATGGGTTCCAAAGTCTAGTCCTACTGTAATCATAATTTCAGATTATATTTATAAGGTTTAATGACACAATGCTCTCGGAAATCTCAATATGTGATGCTTCACGAATTTGAGTCAAACGGTCTTCTTTTTCCTTTTCCATTTGCAGAATTCGAGACTTGGCAAGACGGATTACGCCTTGAAGTTGCTGTACTCTTTTCTCGTCCACATTATATAGCATCTCTATGTCTGACTCCCAATTGCGTATGTATCTACGTTGATTGTCAATAAAAGAAGCATAATATTCATTAGTTTGCTTCACGTTTCTTAGTATGTCACTTTCGACTTGAAGTTTTATTTCGGATAACATCTCCGTTTTAATCTCGTTTATTTCTTCAGCAAAATCATAACGCATATCTTGAAGCATTTCTGTATCTATGTCTGCATTTTCTGCATTGTGCTCCTTTCCATCTGTTTGAGAACGAGAGAATACGCGGTTAATCAAATCTTCATTCTTTACAATTTCCCTGTCGTTTACACTATAGAGCAAAGGAAGTAATGTTTCCGTGTGCTTTGGAACACCAAGCACTTTTCGGGTTACACTCATCTGATATACTATCTGATAGTATGCAGAACCAACTTGTAACAGGTCATCCTGTGTTAGTGCATAGCAAAAAGAAGTTTTAGAATCGTCATTGTGCTTATGGAAATAATTCTGACATGCGAGAATGATTGGGTTGTATATATTCATGAACAACAGTTTCCTATTGTCGTATGCCACCTGCTGATTGAATGTCATGCGAAGCACATGCTTATCTTCTATCTCATGCTTGAACTGTTTGAAAAGCGTAGAGCTTTCTTCACCCCACGGTTGATACATAGTCAAAAAATTCTGGAGAATACGAGGTTGACTCAATGGCAACTGTAACTCGTAAACGGCATCTCCCACTTTGGTAAGTGTGCATGTCGTTAACTCCTGACGGATTGCTGATTCCAGATAGTTTCTGAGTTCTATCTCTGTCACATAAGCATTATTGTTCTGGATACGGTTAATTTCATCCTTGAAATACGCGTCATTTGTAAGAGCATTGTCCAACCCTTCTTCCAGATGCTTTATGTTTTCCTTCTCATTAGCAACAGCAAGTTCTATTTCTGCAATCTTTCTTCGTTTTTCCTCGTCTGTCAAACGACTGGTATATAACTCTTTTTCCAATTTGTTATATACATCTTGGATTGTAACGCTTCCACCTCGTTCAAGTGGTGCGTCCAAAATAGCCTCCATGTCACCAATGGTACCTCGGAATATACCTATACGGTCAAGAAGTCGGATATAAATGTCTTCTTGAATGGAATCTGCTACTATAATGTTGTAAATATTTACGGTTGGTGATTTCTGACCGAAACGATCAATACGACCGATACGTTGTTCTACAACCATAGGATTCCAAGGCAAGTCGTAGTTCACCATTGAATTACAGAACTGCATATCTAAACCTTCACTTCCCACTTCTGAAGAAAGGAGAATGTGAGCATTAGGATTATTCTTGAACTCGTCAAGCACATCTATACGGTTATCAACCATGCCGTGAATCATTAATGTGCCAAAACCTCGATTCTTAAAACGAATCTGTAGATATTTTAGGGTTTTACGGAATAATGCAAAGATGACAATCTTCTTGATTCCATGTTTGAAAACCTCATCAATTATTTTTAATAGTTCCTCGAACTTTGCATCTGGGTATTCTGCGTATTCATCAATGCCTCTGTCCAGACAATCCTCTGTATTAAGATAGGCATATACACTACTTGCTACTTGACGTTTCTTCTGTACCAAACCTAATGCACCACCCTGTGTGAGGACTTCTTCGCCCCAATCGTCAGTATATGAATTATCATCAATATATTCCTCAATAACTTTGTCGAACTCTTTTCTTTCTTTTTCTGTCAAGACGACTTTCCTCATGTGGGGCTTTCGCTCTGCCTGTGACATATCTGTAGTGACCTCGCGCTTGCGAGTACGAGAGAAGATGTTATTCATCATGCTCATAGATGATATAAGGTATTGCAGACGCGCACGATTCTTAGAGCTATCTTCTCCATTTAGCATCTGGATTATCTCCTGATACATTGCGTCATCAGCGAATGCTTTGCCCACAGTCGTTTGATGTGAGAATATTTCTATTTCATCAGAAAAGAAACGGGTAAGTATTTCTGACTCATTCAGTTTCTTAGCAATAACTGGTAATGCTACATTATGATTCAAATCCGTCAATGCCTCGACAAACGGACGATTTTCTTGAAGTCGGTTGTCGAAGATCTGATAGTTGTAATACCTTGTATTATCAAGCAGATGCAGCAGATTATACAGGTTCTCTGTGCTAATCATTACAGGTGTTGCAGTCAAAAATACGGCAGCATCTGCTTGACTCATGATGATTTCTGCACCTTTATAAGTCTGCGTCTCTCGGTTGCGCATCTTATGAGCTTCATCACAAAGCACAAGGCTAAAGTGGAAATCCTTCTCTGAAAGGAAATCGACAATATTCTTTGGCATATCCTCCTTCCCTTTATCCCGTTTTTCACTTTCCTTGTGTTTCTTCATGCGAATCTTTTCATAATTGACAATTGCATGAATAGAAACTCGATGTTCCTGCATTTCTGCAAGCAATTCCTTTTGGTTATCGTAAATTTTGAATTGAAGTCCAAACTTGAAAGCTAATTCATCCTTCCATTTTCTCTGCAAGGACTTGGGACATACAATGAGAACATGATGTAGCTCACGACGAGCTTTCAACTCCAGCATAATATGACCGGCTTCAATCGTTTTACCAAGACCAACTTCATCTGCAACTAAGAGCCTTCTGTTTGGTGAATTGAGGAATTTGAGCAATGGCTTAAATTGATATGCGCGGAATAGCGTCTTTGAAGCCTTTAGTGAAGATATGGTACTGTTATTAGAATTACGTATCTTAAATGTGGTATTCTTCTTAGAATACTCAGAGTAAGAGCCGAACATTCCGCTCATGCAACGTTCGAATGGGTCAGTAATATCACAATCTGGTAGTAGATTCACTTCCAGTTCATCTGTCACAATGCTTCCCCAGCTAACCTTATACAACTGACGGCCACGTCGAGGTGGCATGACCTCAATAATGATTCCATGTTCTTCAGAATCTGCTTTGATGACCTTATCACCTATGTTGAATTTGCTCATTGTCAATAAAATTTGCGCCTTTTGATTTTTGTTTAGGAGGAAACAAGTATTTGTCGTGTCTAACCACTAATATGGTTATGCCTTTGCAAATATACATATTTTTGTTTTAAAACAAATAAAAATGAGTGGAAATTTGAAAAAACAATTCATTTTCTTTGAACTTTGCGAAATCTGCCTAACAAAATAACAAATTATATGCAGAATCTTAGTGGTAAATCTTTCTTTTTCATCAATAAAAAGAAGCCCATCAAACTGATGGGCTTCTTTTATTTTATGCGATATTTCGTTTTTACAATGATTTTAATTAACGTCAGTTCGATGAACTTTGCTAATTATATAATCGTAAACTCATGTAAGCGACCAAATCAGATACATCAGATAAATCCGTTTCCTTTTCTTTTTAATGACCACAGATATCAGGAATCTCTCAGATGTCAATCACGAGCGCAAGCGAACATATCTCTTAAATCCGTGCAATCTGTGTTCGAAAAAAAAGAAGAATTTACTGATTAAATTTTCTCCAAATTTACTTTCTGCCCCCTCCGCGCAAGCGGAACAATTCCAAGTCTTTTACTTTGAGAACTCAAAGCCGAGTTTCATGCCGCTGTAATTGCTTGCTATTGCTGAGATAGAGCTGAGGCTTGATGAAACTGCTGATGCGGAATTAACAAGCGTGAGGAGCTTGCTTGCATCGAATGTGAGGCCCATGGTCGTGCCTGCAATGCTGACGTAAGCCGTTACCTGATTGCCCAGGGCGGTAGTGATGGTCAGCGTCTTCTTGCTGGAGTCAAAGGTATATGAGCCTGTGTAGGTCTTGCTACCGATAGTATATTGGAGGCTGTTGTCCTTATTGAATACGAACTTACAAGCGCCTGGCTTGATACCAACCTTCTGATAGTATGACTCAAGGGTTGCCTCCACCTTGCTTGACACGATAGATCCACCTGCCTTTGCAAGAAGGTTCTCGCTCTCGAACTGTACGCAAGGTTTCTGATAGTTCCATGTACCCACGAGGAAGTTCTTGTTGGTCAGAATGTCGCCAGCAAATACTGAGATGATATCACCGAGCACATTACCTGTGCTTGCTGCTGTTGAACCACCAGTTGAATTTGTAAGGATTGCGCCAAGGATGTCACCTGCGCCTACTGTTTGCTGAGAATTGTCGGTTGTAGCAGTACCTGTAGTACCAAAGCCACAACTTGTTAAGAGTCCGCAGCAGAGAGCCACGGCAATGGAATAAGTTACTTTTTTCATATAGTTCAATTAAAAGAATTCACTCTTCTATTTTGTTTAGTATTTTGCGATTAGTGTTTAGAGTGAAGCGCCAAAACTCTGAACCTTAAACCTTAAACTCTAAACCCTAAACTCAAAATATTTTTCAAATGCAAAGTTACGTCTTTTTTCGCAATTTCGTTCATTTTTATAGTTAAAATATGGATAAATCGGTGTTTTTCCATTTTCTTGTAATATCTTTGTAAGTTGAAACCAATAAAATGTATTATTCCATAAATGAAACTAATTAAAACACTCATTATTCTGCCAATCCTTATCCTTGCCTTCGTAGGCTGTAAGGACGATGACGAAGATACGCCTACACTCTCAGGAAAGAATGTTCTAGAACTCACCTTATCCTATGACATTAAGGTGAGCGAGACCTTGATTTTCGACGCATCTGATAACTGGACGGTTTCAGATGTTAATAATGCCATGTTTTCGCTTTCAAAGACTTCTGGAGGTGCGGGAAAGAACAGTATCGTGGTTAAGGCAAAGAACTATAACTGCACCAATGAGAATGCGCACTATTCGTTTACTATCAATTATGGCAATGGCCAGGGAACAAATGATATAAAGGTAAATATCACTCATGAGCCTGTATTCATAGTTGATTCACTCAACTATGAGGCAAAAGCTCAGGGAGATATTATAGATGTGCATGTAAAGTCAAAGGCCTTGGCAGATCCGAAGAATGAGATCTATGTATATTTCGACTCAAGAAGCAACGCAGAGGAAATGGTTAAGAATGTTACAGATGATGAACATTCCAAATCGCAGGCAAAACGTGTGGATGGCAATATGCAATATCTTGGAACTGTTACCCCTACTCGTGCATCAAAATCAAGCGAAGAAGCCACATTCCATGTCGAGATTACGTCTAATAACACTTCTAGTATTCGCCAGGGAGTGATAGTATTCTCTGTTGATAAAAACAAGGGGATGTTCTCTGACTGTATAATGATTACGCAGTTACCTGTCAATGCCTACCGTTCGCAGGATATGTCGCAGGACGGTAAGGTTACGCAAATCCAAAAGCATAAACTCGGAAACGGAGTGCCTATAGTTATCATGGGCGACGGATTTGTTGACCGTGACATCACTAGTGGCAAGTATCGCGCAGCAACCAACAAGGCTATCGATGGATTGTTCTCTCTGCACCCTATGAAGGCGCTGAAAGATTACTTCGACGTATATGAGGTTAAGGCTGTGTCCTTCAATAACTATTTCACAGGCACTTCAAGCACGGCTTTCAGTTCGCGGTTTATCAGCTTTACCTCTACAGAGATAAAAGGTGATGATAGTAGGGCTACGGAGTATGCCAAAAAGGCAATAGATGAGAAGCGTCTTGACGATGCGATGATTATTGTTCTGCTTAATGATACTCGATATGCAGGAACTTGTGCTATGTACATGGATTCTAAGGAATCAGATATTCCAAATGGTAGCTCCATCGCATACGTTCCACTTATCGAGTCAGAGGAGGAGCAGATGAAGTTCTCTACTGTACTCTGTCACGAGGCTGTAGGGCATGGCTTCGCAAAGTTAGCCGATGAATATGACAATCTTATATACGAAAAGATATCAGACGATGAAAAGCAAGATTTCATTAGTCGTCAGAGATGTGGTGGCGCTAGGAATGTGGCATTCGATCCTGACGTCACGAAATCATACTGGGCTGACTTCGCCGCAGACAGCCGTTATAACTCGGAGAGATTAGGATGTTATGAAGGTGGTGCCACCTATGCCCTTGGCGTGTATCGTCCTACGGAGAACAGCATCATGAACGACAATATTGGAGGTTTCAACGTAGCAGGTCGTGTGATGATCTACAAGCGTTGTATGAAGATAGCTCTCGGTAAGAGTTGGAAGTTCAATTTAGCAGATTTCATCACCTTCGATCTAGAGAATGCTAAAGCAGCATCAAACAAGCGCAATGCACCTGCAAAACACTCTAACACCTTCAAGCCTCTTGCATATCCAAAGGTGATAATAAAGTAAACTACAAAAATAGTATATTCATAATTACTCAAGCCCCCATGTTCCGCAAGGAATATGGGGGCTTAAATGTGAAGACTTTATGCCTTAAGAAAGGACTCTAGCTCATCTAGAATCACTAGAAATTCTAGAACATCTAGCTTATCTAGTTCAAACTAGCATCTCCAGCCCTCCCTGTTTCTCCAGTATTCCTCTCACCCACACACAAAAAAGAGCCTCAGAACAATCATTCTGAAGCTCTCTGTTAGAAAAGAGGCGGCTACCTACTCTCCCGCATTGCATTGCAGTACCATCGGCGCAAGCAGGCTTAACTTCTCTGTTCGGAATGGGAAGAGGTGGAACCCTGCCGCAATAACCACCTGATGTTTCTCGAAACATA